>ERZ773359.5844-NODE-5844-length-11445-cov-4.367164_pt1 | contig 11445 bp, 14 predicted proteins | sample MGYA00374955_ERZ773359 | MGnify/ENA primary metagenome ERZ773359 (study PRJEB29098, sample SAMN04486028) | biogas fermenter metagenome | study: EMG produced TPA metagenomics assembly of the Biogas fermentation microbial communities from Germany - Plant 4 DNA1...
ACATGAAAAAAAGTAAGAAGGATTTTTCCTTTTATATGTTTCCAATTATCTTTTTAATCATAGCTGTTTTTTATGTTTTCAGGTATTTTTTTCTTAACATAGATACAGAAATAATTAAGTATGGGGAAATGGAGGATTTTTTTGAAACCAAAGCAATTTTAGTAAAAAATGAGTTGGTTTATGATATACCATCGGATGTACATATATTAAATAAAGCTGAAGAAGGACAAAGAGTTCCTTTTGGCAAAAAACTGGTTGATATTGTAAAAGGTGATATTTTACAAGAAGATTTGAAGACTAAAATAGAAGAATTAGATGTGCGTATTAAGGAGATTGAAAATAGTAAAGAGATGAATTTTTTTGAAAAAGACATCGAAAGACTGGAAAAGAGTATTGATGAAAAAGTTGAGTACATAAAAATTCTTTCCAACCAAGGAAATTTTGAGAAAATATCAGAAGTTAAAGCACAACTGCATACAGACTTATCAAAAAAAGCTTCGATAGGTGGAGAAAAAAGCTTTTCAGGTAAAAACCTGAGCCAACTGAAAATGGAAAAATCTCAATTGGAAGAATTATATGATAACAATATGCAGACAATAGTTGCCAGAAGCCCAGGGATAGTGAGTTTTAATATAGATGGATTTGAGCATAGTTTAAAACCAGAGAATATTCCTAAGTTTACAATTGAAGAAATAAAAAATCTTATAAATTCACTTGATAGACAAAATAATCATGGAGAAGAACCTAAAGGAGTAAAGATTATTGATAATTTTTCTTGGTATCTATGTATGATAGTAGATGAAAACTTTTTAGAAGATTTAGAAATTGGTAAAAAAGTTAAAATAGAATTTAAAGGATATGAGAATGAACTTATAAGAGCTAAAGTAAATTATATATCTGAACCCGAAAATGGAGAGATATTAGTTTCTTATGAGATTACCGATAATATTAATAATTATTATGATAAGAGGCTGGTGGATATAAAAGTAATAACTAATCAATATGAAGGATTTTTAGTTAGTGAAAAGTGCTTAGTGGAAATAGAAAATCAAAAAGGGATATATGTAATTAGAGAAGGCATGATCAGATTTGTTGCTATAGATGTTATCGCTATTGATAATGGATATGCATTAATTAAAAATATTGATAATAAAGAAAATGTGATAAAATTAAGCACTGGATCAGTCAAAATATATGATGAAGTTGTGAAAAATACTGATAAAGTAAAACCAAATCAAAGACTTTTATAAAAAGGAGGATCAATTAATTGAGTTTAATTAAAGAAAATATCGAAGTTATAAAGAAAGAAATAGAAACTATTTGTTTGGAGAGGAACAGAGAGCCAAAAGACGTGACATTGATTGCAGTTACCAAGACTGTAGATATAGAAAGAATAAAAGAGGCAATTGATGCAGGGATAACAAATATTGGAGAGAATAGAGTCCAAGAAATAATGGATAAATATGAAGATTTAAAAAATTATGCCAATTTTCACTTAATTGGGCATTTACAATCAAATAAAGTAAAATATATAATAGATAAAGTAAAGCTTATTCATTCAGTTGACAGCATGAAGTTGATTGATGAAATAAACAAGAGGGCAGAAAAATCAAACACAATAGTTAATATGTTAATACAAGTTAATGTAGCCCGTGAAGATACTAAGTTCGGAATTGACATTAATGAAGTTGACGATTATATAGAATATGCTTCTAAATTCGATAATATAAAAGTACAGGGTTTAATGACAATAGCACCTTATTTTGAGGATGCAGAAAAAACAAGACCGATTTTTAGAACTTTAAAGGAAAAATTTGATGAATTATCGAATAATAAATATAACAATGTAGAAATGAAATATCTATCTATGGGAATGACCAATGATTATAAAATAGCCATAGAGGAAGGCTCAAATATGGTAAGGATAGGTACTAAAATATTCGGAAAAAGGGTTTACAATAGTAATTTATAGGAGGTTATAAAATGGCTGGAAAAATAATGAGTAAAGTTTTGTATTTTATGGGAATAGGAGAAAATGTAGAAGAACAGGAAGAAGTTGAAAATGAAGTTCAGAAACCGATATTAGAACCAGTAAGAAAAAATAATGTGGTAAGTATGCCTACATCTGTTGGCCAGATGAAATTAGTTTTAATTGAACCTACCGATTATGATGATGTACAGGATATATGTGATAATCTTAAAAATAAAAAGCCTGTAGTCATAAACTTTGAGAATTTGGACAAAGATATAGCAAGAAGAATGGTAGATTTTATAAGTGGAACTGTTTATGCTATAGACGGCACCATTCAAAAAGTATCAAATGGCATTGTGGTTGCAGCACCAGCGAATGTGGATATACTGGGAAGCATTAGCGATGTGGATGGGGAAGAATTTGATTTTGAAAAATTTATGGATTGGTTGAAATAGATTGGCTAGAATAATAAAAGATTGTGAGTGATATTTTTGAGAGGTATACTTATTTGGTCAGTTAGCAAGTTTTTTAGTATAATTTACCTTTTAATGTTTATCAGAATATTGTTATCTTGGATAAGGGTAAGCCCCTATAACAGTTTAGTTAATATAATATATCAACTTACGGATCCAATTTTAGAGCCTTTTAGAAACCTCATAGATAGGGCTGGAATAAATACCGGTTTTATAGATTTCTCACCTTTGATTGCATTTTTTGTTTTACAGTTATTAGAGAGTTTAATTATAAGAGTCCTTTGGTTGCTATAGAGTATGGAAAATTCAAAATCAAAATGTGCTGATGAGTTGCTTATCAGGAAAATTCAGGACCTGATAGCAAGAGTTGATAGAGGAATGACAAAAGGTTACACAGATTTTTTGGATCCGAGGCAACAAATACTTATAACCCGCTATTTTTCAAATCACAAATACATAAAGATGGAGTTCTATGGGGGGTATGAAGAAGCTGAAAGGAAAATCTGTGGTATTTTTAATGAATGGGATGAAACTAACAGAGATAAATTTCCTATTAGCATACTTCATATTTACTGGAAATCTACAAAAAAAATAAGTCATAGGGATATATTAGGTTCAATATTAGGAACTGGCATAAGAAGGGATAAAATTGGAGATATTATACAGCAGGGCGAGGACGCTTATGTTTGTGTACATAAGGATATATCAGATTATTTGACTATGCATATGAATAAGGTCGGAAGCATATCAGTCAATCTAAAATATTGTCATAGCATGCCTATATTTTATAAAGAGAGCAAACTTTTAACGGTGGTAGTTGCTTCTTTAAGGCTGGATTGTATTTTGGCCGCAGGTTTTGGGGTGTCGAGGACAAAGGCGGTAGAAGCCATTAGAAGTTCTAAGGTGTTTGTGAATTGGGAACCGCAGGAAGCTTCTTCTAAAGATATTAAAGAAGGAGATATAATATCCTGGAGAGGAAAAGGCCGTATACAGTTGAGCAATATTATTGGTTCGACCAAAAAAAGTAGAATTAAAATAGTGATAATGAAATACACATGATGGATGGGAGGTTAATATTTATGTTGACTCCTATGGATATACGGAATAAAGAGTTTAAAAAAAGTTTTAGAGGCTATAATGAAGAAGAAATAGATTTATTTATGGATAAAGTAGTCAGTGATTATGAAAAGCTTTATAAAGAAAATATTGAATTAAAAGACAAGCTAAGTTCAATAAATGAAAGACTTGAAAGTTATTCAGAAATTGAAAAAACTCTACAAAGTACATTGATAATTGCCCAAAAAACTTCTGAAGATATTGTTGCAAATGCTAGGAAAGAGGCTGAGATGATATTAAAAGAAGCAGAAGAAAGCAAAAAAAAGATTATTTCCGATGCAAACCAAAGTGTAATAGATATTAATAGAGAGTATGAAGAATTAAGGAAGCAGTTGCAAATATTTAAAACTAGATATAGGACTTTTTTGGAGTCTGAACTGAATAATCTTGATTCTTTTTTCAAAGAAATATAAATACTGCTCTTTCATCCTACTAAAGGTGAGAGAGTTTTTCTTTGAATAGCAGCAAGTTTTTGAGTAGATAAATTTTTTAAAAACTATACAAGTTATAAAGGATGTTTTAGTAATTAGGATAGTTAGGGATGACATGGTGATTTTCACCATGTTATTTTATTGAGCAGTGTGCTTAACTGTTTTTTATATTTATGATCTTTAAGGTTGGAGATCTAGAGAGGATTAGTTCAGTGTTTAAAAGCAGTTTTTTGGGAATAATATCTTGGGAGGAATTAATATGAAAGAGGAAAGAGTTGAACAAATTGCTCTCACATTGGAAAAAGCAAAACTAGGCGAGTATGTTGAGATGATGTCAAAACCAGGAAAAATGCTCTTAAATAATTTTATTGCTGGATTGGCGAGAGGTTTTGGAATGGCGATAGGGTTTACAATTTTAGGAGCCTTTGCTTTATATTTCATGAGGGCGTTGGTCATGCTGAATTTGCCCTTTATCGGAGGGTTTATTGCAGAAATAGTAAAAATAGTTCAAGATCATTTATAGGAGGCTAGAAAATGGATAAAAAAAAGATTATGGAATTAGAAAACAAACTTATAAGTATAAAAAAAGAAAGAGAAAAATCATTGAGTGGTGAACATTTGGGTTTGGGAGAATCCATTAAAGATAATACCAGTGAATTATCTTCCTACGATAATCATCCTGGAGATCTAGGAACAGAGACCTTTGAAGCAGAAAAGAATTTCTCCTTTAGGAACAATGATAAATTCGTAATTGTCGAAGTTGATGAAGCTCTAAGAAAAATTGAAAATGGTAAATATGGATTATGTGAGGGTTGCGGGAAAGAAATAGCAGAAGAAAGGCTTGATTTAATTCCATATGCCCGGTTATGTATATCCTGTGAAGAAAAATTTTCTCTAAAGGCAGAAGATCAGGAGAAGGGTAGACCTATAGAGGAGCAGGTACTGATGCCTCCTTTTGGTAGATCTTTTAGGGATAACTCATTAGAGGACGATGTGATGTATGACGGTGAAGATGCATGGCAGGATGTTAATGTTTATAATGTTGCCACATCTGATAATCCTTTTACCAAGGATGATAGTATGGGATATGTAGAGGATGTAGAATCCATCAGTAATGAACAGTATAGGAAGCAATTAGAATAACAATCGCATTTTATCTTTGTATGTGCTATAATCTTTCTAGAATAAAGGGGGTATTTTATTGTATTTAGCAATAATTATTGGTGTAATAACAATACTGGATCAATTTATTAAAATGAAAATTGTTGATAAAGTAATGCCTCATAAAAGTATAGAAATAATAAAAAATTTTTTTTATCTTACATATGTAGAAAATACGGGAATATCTTTTGGGATGTTCAAAGGTAAAAGAATTATTTTTATTATATTGACAATAATTGTTTGTATAATACTTTCTTATTTCCTTATTAAATTCAGTAAAACAAATAGAGTTATTGCTGTATGTCTTGCTTTTATTATAGGAGGAGCTATAGGAAACCTTATTGACAGAATAAGGTTAGGTTATGTTATAGACTATATACATTTTTCTTTTTTTCCGCCAGTATTTAATTTGGCAGACGCAGCCATTGTTTGTGGTGCGATAGCATTGAGTATTATTTTGATATTTAATAAAAATATTGAGTTATGATGAGGTGTCTATGGAAACCATTGAATTAGAAGCATTGGATTGTGACATTGGGAAAAGAATGGATGTTTTTTTAGCAGAAAAAATTCAGGAGTATTCGAGATCATACCTAAAAAAGATTATTGAAGAACAATTGGTTACCGTATGTGGAGAAGTGAAAAAAGCTAACTATAAGTTAAAGTCAGGGGATAAAATAAAAGTGTTAATACCAAGCCCTGTAAATCTGGAAATAAAACCGGAAGATATTGATATCGATGTAATCTATGAAGATGATATATTATTAGTGATAAATAAGCCTCAAGGGATGGTAGTACATCCTGCTCATGGGAATTATAGTGGTACTTTGGTAAATGCACTATTAAAAAGATGTCACGGACTATCTGGAATAAATGGAGTTATAAGACCAGGTATTGTTCATAGAATAGATAAGAATACATCTGGGCTTATTGTTGTAGCTAAAACTAATGAAGCCCATTTAGATTTGTCTCAACAATTAAAACAACATTCAATAGAAAGAAAATATGTGGCTTTGTTGGAAGGCAGATTAAGAGAGGAAATGGGTAAGATAGATGCTCCTATAGGCAGAGATCCTATAAATCGCAAAAAAATGGCAGTAACAAGTAAAAATAGCAAAAATGCAGTGACTTATTATCGGGTATTAGAATCATTCCAATCAAATACTTTGATAGAAGCAAAATTAGAAACCGGACGAACCCATCAGATCAGAGTTCATATGTCATACATCGGTCATCCTGTTGTGGGAGATCCGGTTTATGGATATAAAAAACAAAGGTTTAAATTAGAAGGCCAGCTTCTTCACGCAGCCCTTCTTGGATTTGTACATCCTACTGCTAAGTCATATATGGAATTTACAGCACCTTTACCAGATTATTTTAAAAAAATATTGAATATATTAAGAAACAATGTATAGACAAATTTCATAAGCTATGATAACATAAGTGAAAACATCCTTTAATCTAGTCCTGTGAGACAAGAAAGGTGACATAATAAAAGGAATTTTTGTCTACCTTTTTTGTGGTAGACTTTTTTATTTGCAAAATTTTGGAGGTGAAAATGTGAAGATTAAAACAATATTGATGGATTCCAAGGCCATAGACAGAGCTTTGACTAGAATTGCCCATGAAATAGTAGAAAAAAATAAAGGGATAGATAGATTATATTTATTGGGAATTAAAACAAGAGGCTTTCCTTTGGCAGTAAGATTAGCAGAAAAAATAAAAAGAATTGAAAATCAATCAATTCCCTATGCAGAAATTGACATTACTAATTATAGAGATGATTTAATTGCTAAAAAATACAATTCAGAAATACCAGCTATCCCATTAGATTTAAAAGATAAGAAGGTGATACTGGTTGACGATGTTTTGTATACGGGAAGGACTGTAAGAGCAGCTATGGATGCAGTAATGGACTTTGGAAGGCCAGCATCTATCCAATTGGCAGTATTGATAGATAGAGGTCATAGAGAATTGCCTATAAGAGCCGATTTTGTAGGCAAAAATCTTCCAACTTCTAGAAGTGAAAAAGTTATAGTTAATCTGAAAGAAATAGACGAAAAAGATGTTGTATTGCTTACAGAATACGAGTAGTCCGTCAGCTACTCTATTTTTTTGCAATAAATATTATGCTATCTTTTATAACTAATCAATCACATCTTAAAGGAGGCTCCACACATTGAATATATTTATAAAGAATTGTAACATTGTCGATGGAATCAATGATTATCCAGATCTTTATGACATTTTTATTGTAGATGATAAGATAGAAAAGATTAAGAAAAAAATAACCAATATTAATGCAGACATATGTATCGATGCACAAGGCAAGGTAGTAATGCCTGGCTTTGTAGACTTACATTGTCACCTTAGAGAGCCAGGTTTTGAAAATAAAGAAACAATAGAAAGTGGATCTAAGGCTGCAGCAAAAGGCGGATACACTACAATTTGCTGTATGCCCAATACAAGGCCTGTAATAGACAGCATAGATACTATTCGAGAATTAAAGAAAAAAATAGCTAAAGATAGTAAAATTCAAGTTATTCCTATAGGGGCTCTTACAATAAATCAACAAGGTTTAGAAATTTGCGACTTTCCTTCTATGGTAAATGAAGGGATTAAGCTTTTTTCTGATGATGGCAACCCTGTAATGAATACTAAAATAATGTTGAAGTGTCTCAAGGAATCATTAACCCATGGTTTTACTGTAATCGATCACTGTGAGGATATTCATCTATCAAAAGGTGGAGTGATTAATGAAGGAAAAATTTCTGCAAAACTTGGATTGTTGGGCATACCAAAACTTGCAGAAGAGTTGCAAGTCATGAGAGATATTATACTTGCTGAGCAGACAGGTGCTTCTATACATATTGCTCATATAAGTACAGAAGGATCTCTTAATATGATAAAAAGTGCGAAAGAAAAGGGAATAAAAGTTAGTTGCGAAGTCACTCCCCACCACATTTCTTTGACTGAAGATGATATCAAAGCAGATGATACAAATTATAAAGTTAATCCTCCTTTAAGGGAGATGAAAGATGTCAGTGCATTAAGAAAGGGATTGAAGGATGGGATTATCGATATAATAGCTACAGATCATGCTCCCCATAGTATATTAGATAAGCCAAAGGATTTTTATAAGGCTGCCAATGGCATATCCGGTATCGAGTTAAGTTTCTCTGTATGCTATACCTATTTGGTAAAGACGGGAATTTTAACATTGAACCAATTGGTAAAAAAGATGAGTTACAATCCATCCAAAATGCTAGGAATTGATGGAGGGCAAATAACAGAAGGAAATATAGCTGATCTAGCAGTAATAGATTTAAATTCTGAGTTTACAGTAGATAGAAATAAACTGATATCTAAAGGGAAAAACACTCCTTTCCACGGGGAGAGACTACAGGCTGAAATAATGATGACCATTTCAAAGGGTAGAATAGTATACGAAAAGGAAGGTGCATTTGATGTTTGCAGATAAACTTATAGACAGAGTAATAAGCCTTAGAAACCATTGTATTGTGGGTATAGATCCAAGCTATAATATAATTCCTGAATTTCTGAAGGAAAAGTATCTTGGTAGCAGGGGTGGAAATATAGACAATATAGTCGAGATGCTTTATGAATTTAGTATAAATATAATAGAACATGTTTATGATATTGTTCCAGCAATAAAGCCTCAAATAGCGTTTTTTGAACAATATGGTTCTATGGGGTTAAAAGTTTTAGAAGAAGTGTGCAGACATGCAAAAAAGAAGGATCTTTTAGTAATAGTTGATATAAAAAGAGGAGATATAGGAAGTACTTGTGAAGCTTATGCAGAGTATTATTTTGGCAATAATGAATGGTCTTTAGATTGTGATGCCGTAACAATTAATCCATATTTAGGAAGAGATTCTATAATACCTTTTTTGGAAAAGTGTATAGAAAATGATAAAGGAATATTTATACTTGTAAAAACATCTAATAAATCTTCTATTGATATTCAGGATTTGATGTGTGATAGGAAGAAAGTCTATGAACATATAGCTGATTTGGTAATATCTCTTGGTAAAGACTATATAGGGGAAAAAGGATACAGTCCTGTAGGAGCTGTAGTAGGTGGTACTTTTAAAGAAGAAGGAGAAAACTTACGCCAGAGGCTGAAGAATAGTTACTTTTTAGTACCAGGATATGGTGCTCAAGGAGGCGTTGCTTCAGATTTGCTTGGATATTTCAACCAAGATGGTTTAGGTTCTGTAATTAATTCTTCAAGAGGTATAATCGGAGCCTATCGATTAGAAAAGTACAAATATGATTTTAACCAAATATCCTATGGAGCAGCTGCTAGAAAGGCAGCAATGGACATGAGGGACGAGATAAACATGTATTTAGAGAAAAGCGGGAAACTAGCCTGGTAGGAGGAGAATTGATGAGGAGAGAATTTTGCAAGATAATATCCAATTTTAGAGTAGCTAATAATGTTTATAAAATGGTCATAGAATCAAAAAGCATATCAAAGGAAGCATTGCCTGGCCAATTTCTTCATATTAAACCAAGCCAAAACTATGATCCTTTGTTGAGAAGGCCTATTAGCATTTGTGATTTAGACCAAGACAAAGGTGGGATTACATTGCTGTATAGGGTGTGTGGGAAAGGAACCAGGCTTTTTGCTGAAATAAAGCCAGGAGATAATTTAGATATAATAGGGCCTTTGGGTAAGGGATTTCCCATATTTCAAAACAAAAAATCTGCCATCATTGGCGGTGGCATTGGGATAGCGCCATTATTGATATTAAGTAAATGGCTTAAGGAAGCTGATATATACTTGGGTTATAAAGATGAGACTTATATGACTGATGAGTTTATGAACTATTCGGATGATGTTTGCATCTATACTGAGAGCGGAAGTCGAGGGACTAAAGGTTACCCTATAGAAGCTCTTGAAAAGAATATCAATCGTTATGATATTGTATATGCATGTGGACCAAAGCAAATGTTAAGAGCAATAAAAAGGCTTTGCGAAAAGAATCTTGTTGAATGTTATCTTTCTATGGAAGAGAGAATGGGGTGCGGTATTGGCGCTTGCCTAGTATGTGCTTGTGAAAGCAGTAACAATGATGAGTATAAAAAAGTGTGCATAGATGGACCTGTATTTAATAGCAAAGAGGTGAATCTTGATGATTGATATGAGTGTTAATATAGGAGGGAGAAGGCTTAAAAATCCCGTATTAGTATCATCTGGTACCTTTGGATTTGGAAAAGAATACTCAAACTTTTATGATTTTAATCTACTGGGAGCAATAACAGTAAAAGGTATTACCCTTAAACCGAGGAAAGGCAATAAACCTCCCAGAATAATGGAGACATCTGCTGGAATATTGAATAGTGTAGGTTTGGAAAACCCTGGTCTATATTCATTCATAGAAAATGAACTGCCTTTTTTAAAAAAATATAGTGTGCCTATAATTGCAAATATTTCCGGCAATACCATAGAGGAATATTCACTAATGGCAAAAGAACTGAATGAACATGTTGATTTCATTGAACTCAATGTTTCATGTCCTAATGTAAAAGAGGGAGGTATAACATTTGGGACGAAACCTGAATCGGTGTATGAGGTTACAAGAGAAGTGAGAAAGGTCACAAATATTCCCTTGATAGTTAAACTATCCCCAAATGTAACAGATATAGGTGAAATGGCTTTAGCCGCTGAAAAGGCAGGAGCAGATTGCATATCTCTTATAAATACTTTAATGGGTATGGCAATAGATATCTATAACAGAAAGCCCTTCTTCAATAATGTTGTAGCAGGATTATCAGGACCTGCAGTAAAACCTATAGCTTTAAGAATGGTTTGGCAGGTTGCACAAAAAGTCAACATTCCCATAATCGGCATGGGAGGTATAAGCAATTGGCAGGATGCCATTGAATTTATGATGGCAGGGGCAGATGCTATCTCAATAGGCACTGCAAATTTTTATAATCCATTGGCTCCTAAAGAAGTGTTGGAGGGTATAAAAGAGTACATGATAGAAAATGGCATAAATGATTTAAGAGAAATAAAAATCAATGGAGGAGTTAAATAACATGAATAATAAGGAGATAACTGAAATATTAATTAAGTGTGATGTATTGTTAGAGGGACACTTCTTACTTACTTCTGGTAAGCATAGTAATAAATACCTACAATGTGCTAAGCTTTTTCAATACCCCGAATACAGTGAAGCTGTTTCAAAAGAACTTGCTGATAAATTGAAAAAATATAAAGCAGATGTGATAATCGGACCTGCTATAGGAGGGATAATTCTTG
>ERZ773359.5846-NODE-5846-length-11438-cov-6.437319_pt1 | contig 11438 bp, 10 predicted proteins | sample MGYA00374955_ERZ773359 | MGnify/ENA primary metagenome ERZ773359 (study PRJEB29098, sample SAMN04486028) | biogas fermenter metagenome | study: EMG produced TPA metagenomics assembly of the Biogas fermentation microbial communities from Germany - Plant 4 DNA1...
CACACATTGCATCGGCAAGTCTGGCTGCCTTAGGCACAGAGTAGAGGGTGGAGATCTCACTGGCGGAGTGCAACGGGATTCTGTACTGATCGGGACGTGGAGACTCGCAGAAACGGTGGTAACCCTCTTTTGAGTTTCGACCATCAGCATTTCAGACACTCACATCTCCGACTGCCATACACCCAAGCGGTAACGGAACAACGGAAATGAGAGCCACGGGGTTGCCTCTTGTGATGGCAGGACGTAGGAAGACACGGAGGTGTTGACCATGAGGCCGATTGTGGTGCTACTTGTTCTTCTGACATGTACATTTGTTGCCGCTGCAGGAGCGATCACGGACGGATCCGGACTGGCCATTATTCAAGGCGGTCAAGCACAGGCAGTGATTGTGATCAGCCCGAATGCTGACGATCAGACTCGAAAGGCAGCCAATGTCCTGTCAAATTATCTGTGGAAATCCACGGAAGCTCGAGTGCCGGTTGTCATCGATATGACGGCGGGCGAGGGATATCGCATTCTTGTTGGCGAGAGTGCCCTTTTGGCTGATAGCCAGATCGCCGTAGCACTGCAGGATCTTGATGAACAAGGTTTTCTGATTCTCTGTCGTGATGATTACATAGCCATCGTCGGTCCCTCAGTGTGGGGTACACTGCATGGAGTCTATGACTTCCTCGAACGATTCGTGGGCGTTCGCTGGCTTTTGCCCGGACCTGACGGAGAGGATGTCCCGAAAAGGCGAGATGTGGTCGTGCCCCGGGGCGATATCAGGGAAGAGCCTGCCTTTTCCTATCGCACGATCAGTCCCATCCGAGGTTCACCTGACAGTCCCGGGGCTATGCAATGGCACAATGAATGGGCACAGCGCAACAAGCTTCAGGGAAGCTACGATGATCGAATCCGATTCCACCACAATCTTTACTCCGTCTTTCCGCCGGAGAAGTACGGACAGACTCATTGCCAGTTGTACCCGGAATGCAAAGTCCCGGGACCTGGACAGCATACGGGATGGCAGCCGTGCTTTACGGCAAAAGAGAGTGTGGATATTGCCGTCGCCGAGATCATTGCCTATTTTGACGCTCATCCCTATGAGACCTGTTTTTCACTGGGAGTAAACGATTCCAGGGGGCACTGTGAAGCCAATCCATCCCATCCGCATTACCCTGACCGGTTGAATTCCATCGGCATGGTCGATATGTCGGACATCTACTACGCCTGGGTCAACGAGGTAGTGACCAGAGTTCTCGAGGTCTATCCAGACAAGTGGTTTGGACTGCTGGCCTATGCTGACGTCATGGATCCGCCATCGTTTCCGCTGCATCCCAGGGTCATACCTTTCATCACCAAGGATCGCTTAGCTTGGATTGACGAGGACGTTCGCACTGCTGGTCACAGACAGATGGATGCTTGGAACGCGGTGGCCGCTCAGGTGGCCTGGTACGACTACATGTACGGCGGGGCGCATTATGTCGTGCCTCGCATTTTCAGCCACGTCATGGCCGAGAACTTCCGCTATGCTAAGCGCAACGGTGTCGTAGGAACATACACCGAGATGTATCACACGGTGATAGACGGTCCAAAACCCTGGCTTGCCGCCCGGTTGCAATGGAATCCTGATCAAGATGTCGATGCGTTGCTTTGGGAGTGGTATGAAAGGGCGGTAGGTCCTGCTGCGGCACACGATCTCAAGGCCTTTTACGATCTGTGGGAGCGTTTTTGGACAGTGCGCATCAAGAAGTCTCCCTGGTTCGCCAGGAGTAAAGGAAGGACGTATCTGCTTTTTACCGATCTGGAGTACTTGCACTTGGTGACTGATGAAGACATCAACGAGAGCAAGCGCTTGCTTGCCTCGGTTGTAGCCAAAGCGGAGACGCCTCAGCAAAAGACTCGAGCCAGGCTTATCCAGAGAGCCTTTGAGTATTGTGAGGCTTCCGTGGTCAGCTATCCTCGGCGGACGTCACCGCCGCAAGACTACCTGGCGGCTCTACGTATGTTGGAAGATGTGGCGGCTACATTGCCGGAACGATTGAACGTGGCTCAAGAACGCTATGAATTGGTGGATGAGTTTCGCTCCCAGCCGCTGTTGAGACTTCCGTCCGAGAGCCGTATCCACGCTTGGAGCGGATGGCCGGCGGAGGAGTTTTTCCATCTGGTCGATTACCTACAGGTCCATGAAAGCAACGGAGGTCCCGTGACGGAACGGGTGAAAGCGATGGCCCGGAACAGTTCCCACCAACTGCGAGCCTTTGCTGAGTTGCTCTTGCAAATCCTTGACGGTACATCGTCTTTGACACTAGCTCCATCTTTTGAGGATCCCATCGAGACCGATCGGCGGTGGAGTAAATGGATCGTCAGTACGGGAGATATACGGCGCGTTGACGACGTGGCATATCGCGGTCGGGCCAGTCTGCTCATTGAAGGCATGTCCCGGGGCGGTCCGCATCAGACGTTCGACGTGCACCCCGGATTGGCGGCTGTGTCGGTTCACTACTATGTGCCGCCCGGCTGCACGGAAGGCACGATTCAGTTGACTCTGCATTTGAAAAACGCTCAGGGAACCAACCTGATCAGCTATAGGTCAAATGTGATGGATCTTTCATCGCATGCAGGAGAGTGGGCAAGACTCGGGCTACTCGAGGAAATACCGGGCCATGTAGACGGAAACAGAGTAGTCAAAGCCCAGGTAGTGGTCACGGTTGACGGGGCTTTGAACACGTCCGTCTACGTGGATGAGGCAGTCGTCTGTCATAGTAAGAGCTCCGTACCCATCTCGGATTACGAGCAGTTCATTGAGTTCGCGCGCCTGCGCGGTGATTCCCACAGCAGAGGGATTCAAGGCATGTTGGACGCACAAGTATCGTTGCCGCTCGTCGACCCTGAGGCCATCGAACGCGTTGAGTTGCGATTGGATGATGATCTCGTCTACATCGGGGCGAGACTGCCCCGAGCGGGTGAGGTTATGATTGACACTCGGGATCTGCCGGATGGTAGACACGAACTTGCCGTGCGCATTGACGTGGAAGCTATCGGTAGACTGGAGAAATCCGAGGTATTTGTGACGCGCAACTACTGGACTCTTCGCGACCCCTTCGAACCCCCGAAAGAGCTGGGTTGGTTCGGTGCGTTGGATCTTTCAAAGACCAGTGATGAATCCGACGGCTGGCGGTATGCTACTGAACGTCCAGAAGCGTTTTGGGGAGACGCCGATCGAAGACTGCGGATTGGAAACACCACGGAGTACTTAATCTGGGATACTCCGCGTTTGCGTGAGTACCGCTTTATCATGTACGCCAAGCATCCGGATATCGGTGAATTGATAGATGTGGCCGTCTCTTTGGATGGCATTGGTTGGGATTCAGTTCCCTATACGATCACGGATGCAGGACGATCGTCAGAAGGATGGCATCGACTGATGATAGGAGGGGAGATCTCGATTCCCAATGGCGGGAGGCAATGTCGCTTGCGGTTACAGATTCGGGAGTCCCCGCAGCATGAAGAGATACATCTTGGTGAGGCGGAATTCAGGGGACTGAACGAGTGAGTGCACAACAGCAGTGTCCCTCTTGTACGCTCCGGTATGTTCACTGGGGCCGAAGAGCTGACGCCGTCTGGACGGGGCAGTCAAAAAACCTGTGGCAAAGACGAATCGGGTAACAGGGCGTTTGAACTGGGACATGGTTGGACCATAGAGGGTTGCTTGAGGCGCATCGGGCAGATGGCAGATCTGCCGCGATAGAAAGCCCAACAGTCGAATGGGAGAGTGCCTTAAGAATGCTTGATGTATGCGGACACTGAGCGGAAAACGAGCCAAGGACAACGCCTGCGGCGACAATGATCAGAAAAGGAGATTGTAAAGCCATGAAAAGGCCATATGTACCGCTTCTTTGTCTTGTCGTGGTGTTTATAGTTTTCGGAGGCGTCTGTAGGACTTCGCTTGGGGCTGGCATTGTTCATCTCTTGTATAACGGTCATGGTCAAGCTTATTGGGACTATATGCACGATGTAGCAAAGAGCTTTCAGGAGCAGAACCCGGATGTCAGCATCGAGATCATCATCTGCGCACATGACAAGGTCTACGTCATGCTTGGCGCCGGAGTACCATTGGATGTCATAGATCTTCCGGATTTCGGCTACTTGTCGCTAACCGGCACGTTCCTGGATATGATGCCGTCTATGAAGCGAGACAATCTGGAAAGGCACTACCATCAGGAGATCATCGACCAGATGAAGGCGCCCGACGGGGGATTGTACACTTTGCCGTTCTCGATCGCACCCCAACATACGATTTACAACAGGGATCTCTTCCGTGCCAGAGGTGTGGCCACTCCTGATGAGCTGGGTGAAAACTGGACTTGGGATACCGTACTGGCCGCTGGTCGCAAACTCACCTATGACAAAGACGGCGACGGCATTGTTGACGTCTATGGCATCGATCGGGCCATGAGCATGTGGCAAAGCGGGACTCATCAGGCCGGCGGCAAGTTCTACGACAATCCATATCTGCCTACTAAGAGCCTGTGGACCTCCGATCCGGTGCGTAAGGCGGTAGAATTCGTGGGCACGATCTTCCGAGAAGGTCTCTGTCCGCATTTTAGAGTGTCCAACTTCAGAGAGTACATGATATACGTTGGGGGCTCGGCGATGGTTTTCGTCGACTCGAGCGGCACTATCGGTGCTTACCCCGACTTCTTAGACTATGACTTCGACTTCTACTTGCAGCCAAAGGGCCCGATGTATCGCGCTGCCCTATCTCAGCCTCAAGGGCCGCATATTCTTGCCACCACTACTGACCCGGAATTAACCTGGCAGTGGGTGAAATTTTGGGCTGTTGACAGAGAGAACGTGAGAGACTGGATGCGAAGGACACTGCGCGTCCCCCTCTTGCGAGAATTGCAGCGTTCCTACGCCGAGGCTTCAGGTTTCATCAACAAGAACTGGGCGGCGGTTTTCCAACAAGCCCTTGAGCCCAATCCGTACTACTACGTGTTCCTACCGGACACGCTTGATCCGCGGAAGATCTCTTTTGATGTGGTCTGGCGGGGTCTCGCAACCCCTGAGGATCACCTTGAAGAGATCCATCAGAATGCCACCCGCGCCATAGAAGAGTGGCATGCGGCTCTTGAAAAGCGGGATTTTCTCAGGCAGTAGGTTACAGGTAGAGACCTACGGGACACGCGTGTTATCCAGGACCCTCGCCCGGTTAATCGGGCGAGGGTGTTCTTAGCGCTGCGCGGGCAGATAACCCCATGATCATCGGATCTCGGTTTTCGTCTGCCCCCATCCTGCCTTCTCGGTGAACTCGGGTTTGAGCACAGGGAGATCGCTGAGATTCTCCGCATTCCCGGCAGTACCGTGCGCCAGCGCTGTCGCCGAGCTCCGACTAGGTTGGCTGCGGTGAGGAAGCGGGCAAGGTGCAGATAGACAGTCCCTCTTAGGAGCTCCGCACGCTGAAGGCAGATCTGAGAAACACACCTAACACGCGGCCGGTCACCAAGGCTGAGCCGGTCGAACAACTAGCCAGGCAGCCGTTTGGGGGCTGAGAGGTGTGCCGTCACATGGGACGGCTGCTGTTTGAGATCTGTACGCCGAAGAAAAGAAAGGGAGCGCCAGGCTATGGCAGCTTTGGAACACGACTTGCTGCCGCAGAGGTCTCGATGCGGTGAGGAGGACTCGTACGACCGAGATGACCTGAAAACACTGCCCGGAAGATAGCGGACGGAATCTGCGAACAAAGGGACCTACGGCATGATCTCCGCCTTGTCACGAAGTCCGGTCAACACGGTATGAATTCCGACTCTGCTTTTCGGACAGAGGACTTCTCTGCCTGTTTCATCCTGGATCACTGAAGAAGATCCTCCGCTATAGATGGACGACCTCCGGGTGCAGCGGGCTTGATGATGAACTCCATGGACTATAGTGGACAGTACGATCCCGGCAAATCGTTTGTGATAATCACTCCGCTTGCGCGACGGATGGCCGGCGGCAGGTCTTTGCTTAGCCAGTTGACGCTGTACGGCAACTGCCGTAAGCGTATTCGTCAAAACGTGGCTGCCGTCTAAACCGTCTCCGCGATGTTGCGATCCCTTTTCCCAAAGCCGCAGCTACCACATCGAAGTCGTCGTCTTGGCGGATCACGGCGCGGCCCACATGCACACCTCGATATTCCTCCTTCTCAATCACCGCACGGATCATATCCCCGTGCTGAAAACCTTGTTACTCCGCTATTTGGCAAAAAGACCGGGCATCATGCGTTGTCACTCATCTGTTGTCTGAAAAACAGATCATAAATGAGAAGGAAACCCATCAGCACAATCGAATTCACATACCAGATCTATCGTCACCATAGCTCGGTTCAACAGTGGATGAGGCATCATGATGCGAGACACCCCAAAAAAGCAGTGCATTCAGGTTGCATGCTTGGAAGCACCGATGCGATGGTCGGCGGGGATCGATCATGTGCGGAGAAGCATCGGCGGCTAGACTGCTCTTGAACGCTTTGAGCCTGTTGGGAGCCAACGCCATTGGGGCTGCGGGTGTTTGAGTGGTCTCCGGAGTCTGGGTTTAAAAAGTCGTTCAAACAGCATGGATCAAGGTCGAGGTAGAGTTCTTTGCATAAGGAACACTCACGAATGTCGGCCTCGCAGTAGTGGCAGTGGAGTGTAGCGCTGTCCAAGACACACGTCCCTGACACTTTGCCGCAGAACATCAATCCTTTGTGGTCGATCATCCCCCATCGTCATGTCCTCAGCACACAACAACTGCTCGCCGGATGTGCAGCAAGATTGATGTATCGAGGAGGTATTGAACATTGAACAGGATAGCGCGAGTGTCCTTTCCGTGGCTTATGACGGTGATCTTGTTGATTTTGTCGCCTGTGACTTGGGCTGTCACGATAACCCATCTCACCGGCGGTCACGGAGACATCTGGACGGATTACCTGACCGAGCGGGCATCTGTCTTCAAGAAACAGACCGGAGCGGACATCGAGATCTTGGCTATGGGCGGCAATCAGGCGAGGGAACAACTGGCCGTGATGCAGGCGGCCGGTATTCCGCCCGATGTCACCGACTTCTGGGGAGCCCTGGCCGGAGACTATATTGCCATGGGTTTTTTTGAGGATCTGCGTCCCTATGCGGCGAAGGCGGGCTATCAATTGGAGCGGCTTTATCAGCCGCAGGTTCTGGAGGCTTTGACCTATAAAGGGGCCTTGTTCAGCATGCCCAACTACATCAACCCCCGGGTGACCTACTTCCACGTCGATCTTTTTGCCGACGCCGGATTGCCCAATCCCATTGCTATGGGGGACGCCTGGGTATGGGAGGCCATGAGAGAAGCCGCAAAGCGCCTGACACGCGACTTCAATGGTGATGGGAATCCCGATCAATTTGGCATCGATACTGTCACGAGCATGGCGTGGGAGCAGTTCATTCTCCAAGCCGGTGGGCGTATGTACAACGAGATTCTGTTTCCTACGCAAAGCCTTTTCAACTCGGAACCCGTACTGGTGGCCACGGAGTTTGCCAGGCAGCTTAGAGTGGATGATCGGGTCGCTGGCGGAAACCTAGCGAATAGGACGGCCGCCATGTCCTTGACGGCATCGGCCCAGATAAAAGCGCAGCTTAATGCGGCGGGCCATGATTGGGACATGGTGTTGCATGCCAAAGGACCTTTCAGCCGGGCTTCCATCTTCGGGGTTGGCGGCTTGCAGCTGGTCGCCAGCGGTAAGAATAAGGAATGGGCATGGAAATGGATAGAGTTTCTCACTCTCGATGCCGAGTCCGTGAGAGCCTATATCAAGACCAATCAACGCATACCTCCTCTGGTTACGTTGCAGAGGGAGTTCGGCCATCTAGTACCCGACTTGAGCCCCAACTGGTTGGCTCTGGTCCATTCCGTGGGTCAAGAGAACTCAAGCACGTTGTCCGTAGTGACCAAGAACACCGCCAGTATCACCTCGGCTATCAACAGCAACATCAATCAAGTTTGGTCAGGGCAAACCCCGGCCAGAGTTGCCTTAACTCAGATCCATGAATTAGTGACGGCTCTGCTCAGAGACTGATATGCAAAAGGACTAAGTAGCATCAGATGAGTCAGCGAAGCCGACTTTGGCGGTTGGGGACAATAGGCCGAGTCGGCTTATTGCTCATCCGACTGGCGGAAGTGCGCGCCGGGGCAAAGCTATAGAAAAAGAAGACCCAATAAGGCGGCGAAGGCGGCATGGCATTGCTTCTCTCGAGCCATTGACGGCGGTAACGGTCGGGAGGCAAGTACACGGGCAGCGCCGTCTTTGCAATGATTGACAGCGACGGTTCAGGAGCCGGCGGCGACGAGGATTTGGTATCCGTCCCGGTAGCCGACAGACTAAGCTGAATGACGTTTAGCCATGTGAAGTGACGGATGACTCCCAGACGCCAAGCCGAGGAAAGTTATGGAAGGTCTTTCTGCCGGTGTTAGACTTCCGATTTCGGCAGCTCGTGTCATTACATATGTCAGGCACTCCATCCTTGCGGGTAGAAAGCAGTGCCCTCAGAGGCCTGGCGATGATATCAGTCCTGCATCACGGGGAGGTGACTCTATGAGCATCAACAAGACCCGTCGTTTTCTCTATCAGATGGCGCGACTGTTGGGCGATGTCAACGCGGTTAAGCAGGGAAAGGTAGGCAAGAGAATTGTCCGCCGGGCGGCGGGAAGAGCAACCGGCAGAGCGATGAGAAAGCTCTTCAAGTAGGGTAGGAAAGGCTGACACCATCAGGGTGCGCGGCCCTTTGGCTTGATGCGCCACTCTCTCGGTCTCTTCTGCGAACCGGGGCGCAGCTTGTGTTAAAGGGTATAAAGGAGTTCGCTTCCGGAGTGAAGATGGGGAGGCGCCGTCGTACCGACGGATTACGATGACCGTTCGGGTGGCACCGGACGGATCTGTAAAGACATGGAGGCAGTCACATCTTATCCGAGGTGACTTGGATGGTCGCCAAATCGCCCCTTCAGCATTGAAGTCCTGACGCGAGATCCGCTCGCTCTGAACGGCATGTCGGCAAGGCCTGGTTGAAGGCTATACGGAGTCAGGTTTGTCCTACAGAGGGAGCGGAGGCTGAGGCCTTTGACCATTCGAAGAGTGGAGAAGCCGTTCCCGATGCTCACGAAGCTTGTTTATTAGCTCCTCATCCAGATTGTCTATGGCATGGGCACTACCGTCATCTAAGAGCCGGCGTACACCGGCTGTCTGCCATGCGTTGCTCTCTTCGGGATGCGGGATGGGACACATAATGAGACGATCTTGTTGTTGAGCAAACCTGACGGTGTGCATCGTGCCCCCTGCAATATCTGTCTGCACGGCAACAACCGCAAGAGATAGAGCGCTTTGGATACGGTCTCTGTGAACGAAGGATAGGCGCTGCGTCTGCTCATCCATACCGTATTCGCTCACGAGCGCGCCGCCTGTCTCCACGATTCTCTGGGCCAGACTCCGATTCTGAGCGGGATAGACCTTGTTTATCGCAGTACCGAATACGGCAACCGTCTTTCCTCCGTTGTCTACGGCGCCTTTGTGGGCCGCGGTATCAATGCCCAGCGCAAGTCCGCTGACAACGGTGATCCCGGCGTTTGCGGCTTGCACGGCCAGGCTGTATGCTTGCTCTAAACCCCCGGCGGTAGGCGAACGGGTTCCAACGATGGCTATGGAAAGATCGCTGTTTAGAGCTTGCAGCGAGCCTTTGACGAAGACAATCACAGGGGCATCGGGGATCAGCCGCAGCAAAGGGGGATAGTCCCGATCAAACAGTGATAACACTGCAAAGCCGGCATTTAGATGATCTTCCACATCTTTGCGCGCCTTCTCCAGCAACCAAGCGAATCCGTCTTTGGAAACCGCACTGAGTGCCTGAGAGATCCTCTTGCCCAGTGATTCTACTTGGTGTGAAGAAGCCTCCAAGAGACTCTGGGGGGTGGGGAAAGCCGTCAAAACAGTGACGGCGGACCGATTACCTATACCGGGGACACTCTTGAGAGCAAGCGCGTATGAACGCTGATCCATTCGTTCATTATTGACCATCATTGACTGCAGACCGACTCCTTGTTAGTGACGCCCGGTATCATGGTGTAAACCCGAGAGTCAGATGGCTAAGCAATGGTAGACGGGAAAGGCCATCCTCCCCCTGAAGCGGTTGAGTTGAGAGGCTGAACCCACAGCAGGAGGGATAGGAGGGCGACCCAGTATCAGATTACCGCAGACAGAAAGCCTTGACATCACCTTTTTTTGCGAAGACGGATAACTTGGCAAGTCGGTGGAGTCCGTGCTCAATCAAACCCTTGAAGCGCAGATCAGCGAGCATCTCAAAGCCAGGCCATATGAGTGCACCGAGGAACGAACAGGATATCGAAACGGCTACCGCACGTGACAGATGGAGACCCGCGTTGGCATCCTGGAGCTTAGTATACCCCGAGTTCGTCACAATTCGTTTTCTACGGATTCTTTCGAACGGTATCAGCGTCGTGAGCAAGTGCTCATTCCGGCTCTCATGGAGACGGTCGTCGACGGTATCAGAGCTATGCAAAGGACTTGATATGTTGGCGACGGAGTGGAACGAACGGCTGCCGGATAGACGCGATCCCTTTGCCATCGTCGAGGCGATGAAACGTCACCCATTGAACAGCTACGGTGGAAAGGCCTGTCAAGGGCCTTTCCACCGGACACTGCGCGGTGGGGGGTAAACACACAAGGTTCTCAGGCTGCTGATTCGAGGATCCTTATTCGAAGGGCAAACAAGGTCTCCCGAAGGAGCGGATGATCCAGCCACTGCAAGCCCGTGCTCTTGGCTAGAAGGGCTTCACGCTCTCTTGCTATCCAGACGATTCTTCGAGCTATTTCGGGTAGGAGAAAATACACTTCGTAGGTGGTTACGCGTATGACATAGTATCCGAGTGCTTTGTAATATCGATCCTTCCACTCATCGCGTCTTATCTTGTCACGCTGGCAATGCCACGGGCCATCCACTTCGATGACTAACTTGCTTCGCTCGACCACGATATCAGCTTCGTTCGGTTGGGCTCCCAGTTGGACGTTGGTTCGAATCCCACGTATACCTCGCCTTTCGAGCTCCCGGACCAACAGCGCTTCACCGTGGGTTTTTGGCACAGGCCCACCTCCGATTGATGAAAAACCCGAAAAAAGGATAAGAGGGTCGACGTTCTGTAACTTACCATAGAACGTTATCTATATCAAGGGGTATTTGGCTTGAGTTGTAAGTGCGCGCCACATATCATATATAATGAACACAGTATATGTAATTTGTATATACAATTGAAGTTCGATCGCGTCTCTGGAAAAGTCGAGACGGGGACTGTCATGTGGTATCCCCAAGAAACGAGGTAAGACAGCTTTGCTGTTTGTTCTTCGACAGGCTCAGGCCGAACACCGTCTGGACCGCCGCATGAGAGTCTACTTG
>ERZ773359.5847-NODE-5847-length-11436-cov-14.318250_pt1 | contig 11436 bp, 8 predicted proteins | sample MGYA00374955_ERZ773359 | MGnify/ENA primary metagenome ERZ773359 (study PRJEB29098, sample SAMN04486028) | biogas fermenter metagenome | study: EMG produced TPA metagenomics assembly of the Biogas fermentation microbial communities from Germany - Plant 4 DNA1...
TAATAGCTACCCTTGTTTCCAAAAGTTTACCTTCTTTCTTCTATAATTCTATCTGCCCCCTGGCTATTTTTATGTTTTCTATAGCTGAGGCTGTGTACTGTGCTTTTACACAACTTCTAAAAATTTCATCAAGCAGGTTATATTTTTTAAGAGCACCCCATTTAATTACTTGAAAATAGTATATTTCCTCTGGTCTATTTTTTTTAATTTTTATGTACAAATTAGAAGCTTCTGGATACTTTTTCATAAATGTCTTAGTTATTGGTCTTAAATATGTATTTCTAAACTTTGATGTTGTTACTAATACTATCCCCATATCTTCATCAAATTTATTTGTATGCACCAATACGACTTTATCACAAAGTATTATTGATTCTTTTCCAAATAAACCACTTTTAAATCTGAGTTTATTATTTTTCACTGAAAATTTTAATTTATGATAGTTAATCTTTGAGATACAAGAAAGAATTATCAAGGTTTCTAAGAAGTATAAGTAAATTGTTATAAATAGAGATTTTACTTGAGATATTAAGAGTATTAAAGGCAACGATATAAATAATATGAACATCAATATAAAAAATCTTTTTATATTTTTCTGTTCTTTTTTTAACGCTTTATTTATTTTCATATTATATTTACCTGTTTTAAAAGCCTCACATAATAATGTAAGGCTTTTAAATTAAATCGAGCTTGAATTACCCATTAATTTCATTTTTTCTGCTTGATCTGCAGTTATCAATGCATTTATTACTTCATCAATATCTCCATCTAAGTATGCTTCTAACTTATAAAGAGTTAATCCTATTCTATGATCTGTTACTCTTCCTTGTGGATAATTATAAGTTCTTATTCTTTCACTTCTATCTCCTGAACCTACTTGACTCTTTCTGTCTTCTGCAATTCCAGCACTTCTTTCAGCTTCTGCTGCTTCATAAAGTCTGGCTCTTAAAATTTGTAAAGCTTTTTCTTTATTTTTTATTTGAGATTTTCCGTCTTGGCATGAAACTACTATACCTGATGGGAAGTGAGTAACTCTTACAGCTGAATCTGTAGTATTAACACTTTGACCACCGTTTCCGGAAGATCTAAACACATCAATTCTTATGTCTTTTTCATTGATTTCTATATCAACTTCATCTACTTCTGGAAGAACTGCAACTGTTGCAGTAGATGTATGAATTCTTCCACTTGATTCTGTATCAGGAACTCTTTGTACTCTATGAACTCCACTTTCATATTTTAGTTTTGAGTATGCACCGTGACCCTTAACCATAAATACTACTTCTTTAAATCCACCAATATCTGTTTCATTAGAATGCATTAATTCAACAGTCCATCTTTGCTTTTCTGCATATCTTGTGTACATTCTGAAAAGATTAGCTGCAAATAGGGCTGCCTCATCACCACCTGCACCCCCTCTGATTTCAACAAATACGTTTTTGTCATCATTAGGGTCTTTAGGTAATAGAAGTATTTGAATTTCACTTTCTAATTCTTCTTTTCTTTCTGTTAATGAGGATATTTCTTCGGAAATCATATCTCTCATATCTTTATCGCTTTCTTCAGCTAACATTTCTTTATTTGCTTCTAACTCTTCTATAACATTTTTATATTCTCTGTAAGCATTAACTATAACTTCTAAATCAGCGTGCTCCTTACAAAGCTTTCTCCACTCTTTTTGATTAGCCATAATTGCAGGGTCTGATATTTTAACTGATAATTCATCATATTTATTTTCTGTAAAAGCTAATTTATCTAATAACATATTATCACTCCGTACTAATTTTTTTAACATCTATTAATTATATCACAATTACTAGAATTCTATCAATATCTAAAGTATCCCAACACTACCCTATCTAAACCTGCTAGATCTTTTACTACTTTTATATTATTAAAACCATTATCCTCTAATAATTTACTTACTGCTTCACCTTGATCATACCCTATTTCAAAAGCTATTAGTGCATTTTCCTTTAAAACTTTTTTGCTTTCTTCAATTATTCTTCTATAGAAAACTAAACCATCTTCCCCTCCATCTAAAGCTGTGTGAGGTTCATAATCTTTAACATCTTTCATTAAGGTATTTATTTCTTCTTCTTTTATATAAGGAGGATTAGAAACCAATATATGGTATTTTTTATTTTCTTTGATAACTTCTTTTAGTAAATCACTTTTTATAAATTTAACTCTATCATCTAACTTATGTTTAGCTATATTTTTCTTTGTTATTTCTTCAGGAATTGGGTAAAAATCAATTTCATCAACCTTTATGTTTTTTCTATAATGAGCTAGTGATATACCAATAGCACCACTTCCTGAACAAAGATCACAAACTTCTAATTCTTCTTCATCTTTAATTAACTTTAAGACTTCCTCTACTAATATTTCCGTATCATTTCTTGGAATTAAAACTCCTTCTTTTATAATGAAGTCTAATCCCATAAATTCAGTTTCACCAAGGATATATTTTAAGGGCATTTTATTGGCTCTTTTTTCAATAAACTCTAGGAACTTCTCTTCATTTTTTATGGATACATTAACATCTCTGTTAGTCATTATATACAATTTATCTCTTTTTAAAACATGAGCTAAAATTAATTGTGTATCTAACCTGTAGGTTTCAATGTCTTTTTCTTTTAACATAGAACTTCCTATGTTTATTAATTCTCCTATTGTTTTTTCTTTTGGTTTTACTCCTTCAGCTTTCATAAGCGCTTTTATTGCCACCTCAATCTGATCATCATCTGGTTCTTTAGTTGTTAAGTTTTGTAGTTTTAAGCCTGGATAGGCTATGGCTCTAGATAGCATACTATCACTTTTACCTAACCATCTTAATAATTCATAAGTTATTCCTGAAACAAGGGGTATTAAAATTATTCTTAATATAATTCTTTCAATAATACCTCCCCAGCCTGTTAAACTAAATATAATAATACTTATAAACATAGTTAAAAACATAAAGTTGGTTCCACATCTAGGATGGAATCTACTAAACTTTTTTACATTTCCCACTGTTAACTCTTCTTCTGCTTCGTAGCAGTGTATTGTTTTATGTTCTGCTCCATGGTATTGATACACCCTATATATGTCATCCATTTTACTTATTAAATACATATAAACAACCAATATTACTATTCTTATCATTGATTCTATTAAATTTAAGGTAATAGAATTTAAACTTAGGAATTTAAATAATGATGCTATAAAAGTTGGTATAGCTATAAATAAGCCTATTGATATTCCAAAGGATAAGATCATAGTTAAGGCAACTAATATTTCGTTGCTTTTATCTCCCAACTTTTTGCTTATCCACTTTTCAAATTTTGATTCTTCTTCCTCCTCCTCAAAAAAGGAAGCTGAATAATTTAATGTACTAATTCCAGTTTTTAAGGAATCTATTAATATAAATACCCCTCTTAAGAATGGAATATTTAAAAATTTATATTTTTTTGTTATAGGAACTATCTTCTCAAAACTCACTTCAATCTTTTTACTTGGAGTTCTTACTGCAGTTGCTTGACCCTTAGCCCCTCTCATCATAACACCTTCAATAACAGCTTGTCCTCCAACATTAGTCTTTCTCATTTAATCCCCTCTTTATAAATTATTTTTATATTTATAGTAGCAATTTCCACATAAGGATTCATATTCAATAGTGTCAGAATTATCTATTGCTATTTGCTCACCTTCAAAAACAAATTTATTATTAACTTTTCTTCCATTTAATACTGCTTTTCTTCCACATTTACATATAGTTTTCATTTCCTCTATGCTATGTGCCAATAATAATAATCTTGTGCTGCCTTCAAAGCCTTGCATTTTAAAATCTGTTCTAAGTCCATAACAAATAACTGGTATGTCTAAACAAACAGCCACCTCAAATAATTGATCTATTTGCTTTGATTTTAAAAACTGTGATTCATCTACTAATAAGCAGTCTATTTTTCCTTCCTCATCAATATAATTTTTTATTTTTTTAAAAATATTATCTATATCTGAAATAAGTAAATCTACTTTTCTTTCTACTCCTAATCTTGATACTAACTTGTCTCCTCCTTTAGTATCAGTTATTGGTTTTAAAAGAGCTACCTTCATTCCTCTTTCCTCATAATTGTGTGCAACTTGCATAAGATGTGTTGATTTTCCAGAATTCATTGCACCATATCTAAAATATAACTTACTCATCTTCCTTCTCCTTTTTGCTAAATATATAAAGATTATATCATTGAATATTATAGCTAATCAAAAATATTTTTACTATGTAAATTCTTGACTGGAATCTTGTCATGTGATATATTAAGATAGTTATTTAAGCAATCGAAAGAGGTGAAAAAAATGAGAGAAGGCATACATCCAAAATACAATCATGAAGCTGTAGTTAAGTGTGCATGTGGAAATACTTTTACAACTGGTTCTATTAAAGACGAACTAAAAGTAGAAATATGCTCTAAATGCCACCCATTCTTCACTGGTAAACAAAAAATCATTGACGTTGGCGGAAGAGTTGACAAATTTAAAAAGAGATTTAATCTTAAATAGGAATTTTGGGAAAGACATGGTCTTTCCCATTTTTTCTATTTCTTTAATTTTTCTTAATTTTTCTTAATTTTTTGTTATAATACTGATACTATTTTAATTTTATACTATAATAATAATAGCTACTTTTATTATGATGAAAATTTATTATGTAATATTGAAAAGTGAGTGTTATAAAAATATGAAAAAAGTTTTAATATTAACCACATCTACGGGAGAAGGACATAATCAAGCTGCTAGTTCAATTTCAGATACTTTTAAAAAGTATGATTATGAAGTTGTACCTTATGATTTTTTAGAAAACAATAGTAAGATATTAACTAAATTGCTAGTTAAAGGATATGAAATAGCTGCATCATTCTTCCCTAAGACTTATGGTTTTTTATATAATATCTCAAATACCTTATTTATTTCTAAGGTAATATCTTTTATATTTTACTTTTTAAATAAAAAAGTTTTAAAATTTATAAAAAATTCTAATCCAGATATTATAGTAGTAACTCATCCATTTGCTGTTCCTGTAGCCGCAAATGTAAAAAATAAAAATATTAATATTCCAATAATAACGATAGTTACAGACTTTAAAGCCCATGGAGCTTATATTAGCGATAAAGTTGACGCTTATATAGTTGCTAGTAATGAAACTAAGGATAATTTAATTAATAGGGGAATATTAAAAGAAAAAATTTTTATTTATGGAATACCAGTAAAAGATAAGTTTTTTGAAGATAGAATTAACCTTGTAGATGTTGATAAAGATGAATATTTTAATATTCTATTAATGAGTGGTAGCATGGGATTAAAGAATATATCTCATGTTTTAAAGGAACTACTAAATAATCCTTTCAAGCTAAGGATAACAGTTGTATGTGGGAGAAATGAAGAATTAAGGGTTAATTTATTAAGAAAATATAGTAATAATATAAAAAATAAAAAATTGCATATTTTAGGTTTCTCAAGTGATATAGATGTTTTAATGGATTATTCAGATTTAATTATTAGTAAGCCTGGCGGCTTAACATCAACTGAAGCAATAAATAAAAAACTTCCATTAATTATCCCCTTTGTTATACCAGGACAAGAAACTGAAAATCTTGAAGTTTTACAATCTAACGGGTGTGCAATTTATTTAAATAACTTATTAGAAATTAACTTATTAATAGCTGATTTAATTAATAATCCTGATAAATTGAAAAAGATTGAAGAAAACATGGCTAATTTAGCCTCCTCTTATTCTAAAGATAATGTAGTAAAATTAGCAGATAAACTTATTCAATCTACTGTTTCCGATTCACAATTCACTATTAAAGGTGAATTTAATGAAAGTATAGATTCGAAATTATAATTAATAATATATAAAGACTGCAAAAAAAGAAGATTGTGAACAATCTTCTTTTTTATCTTTTCTCTATATCACTTTTATTAAACATATCTATGAACTCTTTATTATTTCTTGTTTTAGACAGTAGATTTATTAATTTTTCTGTAACATTATCTATATTTCCATCTCTGTACATAATTCTTCTTATGGTATATGCCACTTCTAATTCTTCTGGTGATAGTAATAAATCTTCTTTTCTAGTTCCTGATTTATATATATCGATTGCTGGGAATATTCTTCTTTCTTGCAGCTTTCTATCTAGATGAACTTCCATATTACCAGTTCCCTTAAACTCTTCAAATATCATATCGTCCATTCTAGAACCTGTTTCAACTAATGCAGTTGCAAGTATGGTTAAGCTGCCCCCTTCTTCAATATTTCTAGCAGCACCAAAAAATTTCTTTGGCATAAGTAATGCTCCAGGATCTAATCCTCCTGATAAGGTTCTTCCTGTAGGTGTTATAGTTAAGTTGTATGCTCTAGACAATCTTGTTAAACTATCTAATAATATAACAACATCCTTACCTTGTTCAACCATTCTTTTAGCTCTTTCTAAAACCATTCTAGAAACCTTGGCATGATGTTGAGGCTCTTCGTCAAAAGTAGAATATATAACATCTCCATTAATTGATCTCTTCATATCTGTAACTTCTTCTGGTCTCTCATCTATAAGTAAAACTATAAGCTTTACTTCAGGATAATTTTTAGATATATTTTGTGCAACTTTTTTTAGTAATGTTGTTTTACCTGCTTTAGGAGGAGCAACTATTATACCCCTTTGTCCCTTACCTATTGGACAAATTATATCCATAAGTCGTGAAGATAAGTCTCCTTCATTATTAGTTTCTAATTTCAATCTTTCTTTAGGATATATAGGAGTTAAGCTTTCAAAGGATGGCCTTCCAACAGCTCTTTCCGGATTTTCTCCATTTACCTTTTCAACATATAATAGGGCTTTGAATTTTTCACCATCTTTTGCTTCCCTAACTTTTCCTGAAACTTCATCCCCTGTTCTTAAATTAAACCTTCTTATTTGAGATGGTGATACATATATATCATTTTCGCTTGTTTGATAATTATTACATCTTAAAAATCCAAAATTATTATTTTCTAATATTTCTAATACTCCAATTGCAGTATCTGATTCATTTATCATATTCTTAAGTCTTTCTTTTTTTTCTTCATTATTTTCTGTATTATTAATATTTGCCGTACTGTTATTTATTATATTTTTATTAGAGTTATCTTCAAGTTTATTCTTAGGAACTATCTTCTCCTTCAATATTACCCCATTTTTTTCTATACTATTAGGCTTATTATTAATTATTTCTTCTATTAATTCACTTTTTTTATATTTACTTATATTTTTTATATTTAGTTCCTTAGCAATCTCCTTCAATTCAGCTAAGGTCTTTTTTTCATAAAACTCTTTCGTCAAGATTACACCTCCAGGTATTTAAAAATTACTTATATTAAAATTAATATTTCTAATAAAAAACTTACATGGGATATTTATTTAGATATAGACCTACAGATATGAAAATAAAAGATTATGTATGTATGTATGTATGTATGTATGTATCTATTATGGAATAATAAAATGAATTTTTCAAGCTTATTTTATTATTCTATAGTTATCTTTATTATTGTCTTATTTTTATTTTTTAATACAAGTTTATTTATTATCAATTCTTTACTGTAGTGCACCAACTGATAAAAGTGCTGCGCATCTTAAGACAATGCAGCAGCACCCTTTTTCTTATTATTATCAGCTAATCATATCTCCTTTTTTCTTTCTGCTAATAACAATTCCAGCTAGAGTTAATGATAAGGCTATTCCAAAGATAAAGCTAGTATCGCGTCCACCTGTATTTGGCAGGCCTACTTTTTTATCCTCACTATTATCCTTGTTAGTCTCATCTGTCTTTTCATTTTTATTATCATTATCTACTGGTTTTTCATCTATAACAGTATCATCATTACCTGCAATTAAGAGGTCTTCTATATCTGTATCTACTCCATTTTCTCTCCAATAATCAATGATTTCATCTCTCATTACAAGCATTGTATCTTTCATATTTCTAGCATTTGTAAAATCATATCCATCTCCACCTGTTGCCATAAAATCATTAACTACAACTGTATAATATTTATCCATATCTAATGGAGTTCCATCTATTAGCCTAATTGAAGTTATTCTTTCTCCTGCTGGGGCATCTTTGTCGTACCAAACCTTTATTCCTGAGAATTGTCCCCATCCAAAGTTTTCTGGCATAATTCCATGTTCTATTGCTGCCTTTATATCTGATCCCTTTAATTCCATTGTCACTAAAGTGTTATCAAATGGTAATATTGTATATAAATCTCCTATTGTTAATACTCCTGCTGATAATGGAGCTCTTATTCCCCCACCATTTGCAATAGCAATGTCTACATTTGCAATTCTTCTCATTGTTTCAGAAACAACAATACCAAGAGGAGTAAGACCTTCATTTCTATCATGGGCTAAATCCTTATCTAAATCTGCTACTTTTTCGCTTAATATTGGCTCTAATTCAGCTTCGTATTTTTTAACTATTTCTGCTGCTGCTTGATCTGGCACTATAGTATCCCTTCTTAAATAAAGTTCATCTAATTTAGCTTCAATTGCAGTTAACTTTCCTGTATTATCAAAATCAAAGGTTAATACTCCTAAAGCCCTGCCATTATATCCTGCTTCAATTATCTTAATTCCATTAACCTCAATACTTGTGAATTTATGATCATGGGCTGCTATAATTGCATCAACATTACTAACCTTATTTGCTAAATCCACTGCTTCTCCAAGAGGCTTTCCATTTTCATCTGTTGTTGCTCCTAAATGTGATAATACAACTACTGCATTAACTTTATCTTCATTTCTTAATTTATCAGCATACTTTTTAACTGATATTGAAGGGTCTTCAAAGGTTAAATCTTCAACATTTGCTGGTGTTGTCTTATAAGCAGTTTCAGGTGTTGTAACACCTATTAAACCAATTTTTATTCCATCTACCTCTATAATTTTGTAAGGCTCTGCCCATTCAACAGGCTTTCCTGTTTTCTTTTCTAGGATATTGGCAGCTAAAAAATCAAAGTTGCCTTCTTCAGCCCATTTAGGAATTAGTTCTTTTCCCCAGTCAAATTCATGATTTCCAACTGAAGATGCTGGTATATTTATATACTTTAGAAATTCAGTTACTGGAGCACCATGAGTAAGATTTGATATTGCTGTACCTTGGTATAAGTCCCCAGCAGCTAGTGGTATAGCTTCATAATTAGAGAATTCATTTAATGAAGTTCTTTCCTTTATTGCTGATGCTAGCTTTGCTATTCCTACATTTTTGCCACTTTCTTGAACATTTCCATGTAAATCATTAAAACTAATCAATTCAACCCTCTTTAGGTTCTTTGCTGCTAAAACATCATTTATAGTTAAACTTCTTACATTAGGAGTTCTTCCATCTTCTGATGCTGGTATGCTAAGGACTCCATCATTTACTAATCTAACAGCTTCTGCTCTTAATTTTTCATCATAATTAACTCCTGTTAGCTTCCAGTTGTTATCAATATTTCTAGTGATGCTTCCATTTTTAACATTAACTATATAATCTATAATTAAATCTCTCATATCTGATATAGCATCATTGTTTGTGTCGTAAATTTTCTCATGACTTCCTGGTTCAAAAACAGGATTTTCAGGTGCATTTAATATGGAATCATATCTATAGTTGTTTACTGCTAGATAAATTATATCTTCATCTCCAACAGCTTTTCCATCCTTCTCAAATACTAGATTTTCAATCCTGCTACCAGCTGGTTTTGATATATTTATTTCGTAACTAACTCCATCAAACATATCGTATTGATATAGTCTTATATTTGGATTTAAGGAAACTGTTAAATCACCTGGATTAAAAGTATTGTATATTGATGCAGTCCATTCCATGAATCTCTTAAGTTGTTTGCCTGTAGTTTTTATTGTATAAAGCTTATTATCATATTTATATATATTAGAAATATCTGATTTTTTAATATCTCCCGCCTTCATATTTGAATTTGCATCAAATAAGGCTGCCGCTGAAACTTGATAGCCTGAATCAGGGTCTATTCCTAATGATTTCAAATGATTTTCGCTATTATATAATTGAACTTCATTTACTAAATCTGTTATACCCTGATCCCTAACTATTGATTCTGGAATATCAGCAATTTCATTTTTATCAGCTAAATCTTCTCCTACTAATTTACCGATTACTACACTAGCATCAGCTTTAGCTCTTCTATCAAATGCACTTAATTTATTTAATAAGCTTTCATTTTCTTTTACATCCTTTGTAGCTAGAAAATCTACTTTTTTATCTACTACTTCATAGGTATCTCCTTTATCTTGGAGCTTTATTTCTACTTTTCCTAGTTTTCCACCATTATTTGCTGGCTGTATTAAAACAGCATTACCTACTGTTTCATGTTTATCTGCTTCATGACTATGTCCCATTATAACTAGATCTACATCTGGATTCTTTTCAACCAATTCTTTTGCAGAATCTCCATTTCCATATTCCCCATCAAAACCCATATGAGCTGTAACAACATAAACATCAGCCCCTCCAGCTGCCTTTATTTCATCGATAACCTTAGCTGTTTCTTCAACTGGATTAGTAGGGTTGTATCCAACTAAATTAGGTCCATCCCATTTAGTAATATGTGGTGTAACAAGACCAATTGTAGCAACCTTTATGCCATTAGGTAATACTTCTAAATTATATGCATCAAATACTCTATTCCCATCCTTATAAAGGTTAGCACATAATACAGTTATTCCTGATTCTTTAGCCTGATTTGTTATTTGAAATAATTTATCCATTCCAAAATTAAACTCATGGTTACCAAGATTAAAGGAATTATACCCTATTTCCCCCATGGCTAATATCATTGGATTTTTTTCGTCTTCTAGGAATAAATGATTGTAGTTTCCTTGAATTGTGTCTCCATTGTCAACAACTATAGTATTTTCATTACTTTTTCTTTCCTCTTCCACTAAGGTTGCTATTTGTGTTAATCCCCCATCGGACTTTGTAGCCCTAGCATAATCATAAGGTAAAAATCTTCCATGCAAATCTGTTGTTGCTAGGATTTGAATGGTTTTTGTTTGAAGTTCTTCCGCCAATGCCTTCATCGAATTTACAGGTACTATAGTTCCTATAAAAGTAATAGCTGCTAATGAAGCAATCATTTTTTTGAGATTTTTTCTAATCCCCATAATTCCCCTCCTAAATTTATATTTATATTATTAATATAATAACCATAAAAATAACATCTTAAGTAAAGGGATATTTTCATATCTGTGCTTACTTAAGATGTCTTCATTTGCAATAAAGAGCTTATGTTTTTATAAATTTAGTCTTATGTGAATTACTTTTTAATCTCCGTACCTATATATTTTATCTTTTTCCAGTGTCAAAAGGCTGTCCTGCTGCCTTTGGTGCTCTAGAAGA
>ERZ773359.5850-NODE-5850-length-11427-cov-11.747186_pt1 | contig 11427 bp, 8 predicted proteins | sample MGYA00374955_ERZ773359 | MGnify/ENA primary metagenome ERZ773359 (study PRJEB29098, sample SAMN04486028) | biogas fermenter metagenome | study: EMG produced TPA metagenomics assembly of the Biogas fermentation microbial communities from Germany - Plant 4 DNA1...
ATAGCCGAGTCCAATGCCTGTATGGGTAGAATAGTTGCAGCTCCAACAGCTGGTTCTTGTGGAATTTTGCCCGCTGTTTTATTAACCTTTAAGGAAGAGAATAATATCCCCCGAACCAAGATGGTAATGAGTTTATTTACAGCTGCGGCTATTGGAATGGTTATAGCAAAGAGGGCCAGCATCTCAGGTGCGGAAGGAGGCTGTCAAGCGGAATGTGGCAGTGCAGCTGCCATGGCAGCGGCTGCTTTGGTGGAAATGATGGGCGGGAGTCCTAGAATGGCAAGTCATGCTTGTGCTATTGCCTTGAAAAGTGTATTGGGTCTAGTTTGCGATCCTGTAGCGGGATTGGTGGAAATTCCTTGTATAAAGCGTAATGCTATGGGTGCTTCCAATGCCCTTGTGGCTGCACAGCTAGCTATGGCTGGTATAGAAAGCATTATTCCAGTAGATGAAGTCATAGATGCCATGAAGGAAGTAGGAGACCTACTGGTGCCATCTCTAAGGGAAACAGGAGAAGGGGGCTTGGCAGCAACACCAACAGCAAGGGAATTGGCTAAAAAAATTTTTGGCAATGATAGCAAAAACTAAATAACAATATGTAAATAAAAACCTTCCAAAGTCCTATATATCACACCCAATTATAATAAAATTTATTCCATAGCAAATAGAGATTTATGGCTGGGATAATTGTATATAAGAGGTGAGATAATAGGAAAAAGGAGGTTTGTCTATGAAACATATAGCTGTGCAGGAAGGTTTAACACCTATTGTAAATTACCTCATAAAATCAGGTTATAAGGTTAGTGAGTTTAGCACCCGTCAGAAAGGAAGCAAGGACTTTTTAGATGGATTTGATGCAGTTGTTATGACTGGACTAGATGATAATTTTATGGGTATGCAGACCAGTAATAGTAATAGACCTATTATAGAAGCTAGAGGAATGACTCCGGAGGAAGTAAAGGCTGCTATTGAGCAGAGGGTACAATAGTTAAAAATAGTTGCAAAAGACCTTTTGTTTAAAAGGTCTTTTGTTTGTGGTATATTATTTATGGTATATTAGAAATCAGGTATGTAAGACCTATAATAATTCAAATTGATGTAATAGTAATCATATTTATATATAAATATCAATATTAGAAAGAGGTATAAAGTATGAAGATTGCTGTACTTGACGGCTATGCTCTAAACCCAGGGGATTTAAGCTGGGACCCTATAAAAGAACTGGGTGATGTGGAAATATACGATAGAACCCCAGATGATCTGATAATAGAGAGGGCAAAGGGAGCAGAAATTCTTTTGACCAACAAAACCCCTCTTAGCAGGGAGACATTATCAGAATTACCAGAGGTAAAATATATTGGAGTTTTGGCTACAGGATATAATGTAGTAGATATTGATGCAGCTAAAGAAAGAAATATTATAGTTACTAATGTACCAGCCTACAGTACTGATTCAGTAGCCCAATTGGTTTTTGCCCTACTACTTGAGCACTGTCATCATGTTCAGGATCATAGTAATGCTGTAAGAAGAGGCGATTGGAGCAATAGCAAGGACTTTACATTTTGGAACTACCCCTTGATTGAGCTAGCAGGTAAAACTATGGGAATAATAGGATTTGGGCGAATAGGACAAAAGGTGGCCGATGTTGCAGAGGTGTTCGGCATGAAAGTTATTGCCCATAGTAGAACTATAACAGATCAATCCCATAGGAAGAATTTTAGATGGGCAGAATCTTTGGATGAGCTATTGCAGGAATCTGACGTAGTAAGCATCCATTGTCCCTTATTTGAAGAAACTCGAGGCCTCATTAATATGGACAGGTTGAAAAAGATGAAGAAAACCGCCTTCCTTATTAATACTTCCAGAGGTCCTGTTGTGGTGGAAGAGGATCTAGCTGAAGCATTAAATAAAGGTATTATTGCTGGAGCGGGATTGGACGTTTTATCCCAAGAGCCTCCTGCTAAGGATAATCCACTTCTTACAGCAAAGAATTGTATAATTACCCCTCATATTGCCTGGGCTACCAAGGAAGCAAGGCAGAGGCTCATGGAAATAGCAATAGAAAATTTAAAAGCATTCTTAGAAGGAGAACCAATTAACATAGTAAATATATAAGTTATTTATGTATGCTGTAAGTTTATAGATTTGAATATATAAAATATTAGCTTTAGCCATAGTGATTAAATTATTTGTATATAATTTAGCCACTATGGCTTTTATATTTTAATAAGAACTTTACAAATAATATGCCTGTTATAATTTATTAATACTTCATCTGTACACATTACTTGACTATCCTATACAAAAGTAAAGTTACCATAGATAAAACATACTTGCTTCAACAGATATGATAAAGAGAATATAAAAAATAAATGGAAATACGTTATAAGTTTAATTTCATTATTCGCTGTATTATCAGGGTATTGGAATCAAACAATTAAAATGATTTATATAAACTTTACTATACACTTTATAAATGGCGAAATATTATATAAATTTATCAAATAAATACTTGACATTGTAAAGCAACTAAGATATAATTTAAAAAACAGGAAAAATACATACAATTCTGCATATACAAGTTTCAATGCTAGACTTTATATCATGAAAAATCAAATATAGATTTATGATGATAAGTAAATAATAAAAACTTATTGTTTGGTTATTGTTGATAATTGAAAGCTGTAATATTAGTAGAAAGTGAGGGTAATCATGAGAAATAATTGGCTAACTATTAAGAAAAATCAGCATACCAATTCAAAGAGTTTACGGAAACGTATTGTAGAAAACAGATGGACATATCTATTTTTATTACCAGGAGTCATATTTCTGTTGCTATTTTCATATTGGCCCATGTATGGTTTGATTCTTGCTTTTAAAGAATTTAAAATGAATCAAGGAATTATAGGTAGTCCATGGGCAGATCCAATTTTTAAGAACTTTATCTCAATAAAAAATGATCCTTTTTTCTGGAACGCATTTTTCAATACCTTTCGAATGGGATTTTGGTATATTTTGACTGGCTTTCCTGCACCTATTATTTTAGCAATTCTCTTAAATGAATTAAGATTAAATAGATACAAAAAAGCACTGCAGACTATTTATACATTTCCTAATTTTTTGTCATGGGTTATTGTTGGCGGTTTAATGTTTAATCTATTTTCGTCAGAAGGATTGATTAATACAATAATCAGGATGTTTGGTAGAGAAACTTATGATTTTTTATCCAACAAAAATATTATTCGTCCACTCTTTTTTGCAACAAACGTGTGGAAAGGTGCTGGCTGGGGGGCCATCATATATATGGCCTCTATAGCGGGTATAAACCCGGAATTATATGAAGCGGCTGAGGTAGATGGAGCAAATAGATTCCAAAAGATTATCTATATCACATGGCCAGGCATAAAAGCTACAGCTGCAATTTTACTCATTTTAGACTTTGGTGGCATTATGAATAAGGGTTTTGACCAAATATTGAATATGTCAAATCCTGTTGTTGAATCTCTAGTAGAAGTACTTGACACTTATATTTATAAAAGAACTTTTCTGTCTATCCCAGACTATGGTTTTAGTACAGCTATGGGTTTTATGAAGTCTATTATCAATTATATATTTTTGTTAGTAGCAAATAAAATTGCTAAATGGCTGGATGGGGGAGCTGTCATATGACTAATAAGAAGAGAAGTTATAAATTGGATAGTTTTGATATTGTAAATATTATACTATTGACCATATTGATGTTAATGGTGTTAATACCCTTTTACTATACTATTGTTATATCTTTCATGGAACAACAAGAATTTATCATGGGTGGATTTACTCTATGGGCTAATAAACCTACTATAGCAAATTACAAAGATATAGTTTTGTACGGAGGAATAGGAAAGGCTTTTTATAACTCAGTAGTTAACACCATACTAGGAGTATGTTTTAGTATGTTTGTGACTACAACTCTAGCTTATGGATTATCAAAAAAGAATTATCCGGGAAGAACCTTTATACAAAATTTTGTAATATTTCCTATGTTTTTTGGGGGAGGATTAATTCCGTTTTTTCTAACTGTAAAAGGATTAGGTCTTATGAACACCAGATGGGCAGTTATTATCCCAATAGGATTAAGTATATTTAATGCCATTATTTTGAGAAACTTTTTTGAACAGTTGCCTAAAGATTTAGAAGAAGCAGCCATAATAGATGGGGCATCTCCTCTAAGGATATTTATTCAAATCCATCTTCCATTAATTAAACCTGCTCTTGCTACCATAATATTATTTTATGCTGTAGATAGGTGGAATGAATGGTTCTATTCAAGTTTGTTTTTAGGTGATAATGATCTTTGGCCAATGCAGGTAGTTCTTAGACAAATTTTATATGCCACAGAGGGTATGAAGAAAAACATCCCGCCAGAAGCTAGGAGAGATACTTTTTCAGAAGGCATAAAGGCTGCAACAGTTTTGCTAACCATGGCTCCCATTATGGTTGTGTATCCATTTTTACAGAAGTATTTTGTAAAAGGAATAATGATAGGGGCTATAAAATCTTGAGAACGGAATAACAATTTTAACAATATATATTAATAAAAAATAAAGGAGGAATTTCTGTGTCAAAAAAGATTATATCATTACTATTAATTGTTTTGATGGTAGGCGGTTTAATTATGGGTTGTGGACAGGAAAGGGCCAATGAAACAGTAGATGTGGGAGACCAAGCAAAGGAAAGGATTGAAAATGAAATTAATGATGCAAATGATACTGACCAAGATGCTGATGTAAAAGAAGAAGATGAATATGCAGAAAAATTATCATTTACTGTTCTGTCTCTAGATGATACGGAAGATTTTATGACTTACCCTCTAGTAGTGGAAGCTACAGAAAAGTTTAACTTTGAATTCCAAATCCAACATGTAGCTTGGGACAGCTGGAATGAAACAGTAAGAACTTTGGCTGCTACTAATAGTTTACCTGAAGTTGTAGCATGGTATGATTTAAATTATGCTGAGTATATTAGCTGGGTAGATCAAGGAGTTTGGAAGGCTTTGCCTGATGATTTATCAAAATATCCAAATCTTAAAAAGATAACAGAAGATAGAAAGACATTATTTGACTATTTTAAAGTTGACGGAAAATTGTATGCTTTCCCGAAGATTGGAAGTGGAAATCCATATAATAATTATGAAGTGTACTTTGTAGTTTACAGAAAAGATTGGGCAAATGAAATGGGTAAAGATTTTGATCCGGTACAAGAGATGACATGGGATGAATTCATAGATTATTTAGACGAAGTAAAGGAAAAAGATCCGGCAGGACTTGGCGATAAGCTAATACCTTTTGAACTAGAGCACGGTGGAGGCTCTTGGATGGAGTTTATAAGAAGATTCTTTAACCCTGGTGTTCAAGGATTCCAAAAAATAGATGGAAAGTATGAATGGACTACTAAAGATGAAAGCACGCTAGAAGGAATTAAGGTAGTAAAACAGCTTTATGATAATGGAATATTTGCAAGAGACAGCTATGCATATAATACAGAAATGGGAAAAGACAGATTTTTCGGTGGAAGAGGTGCAGTATATTTTACTAATTTCAATATGCCCAAATTACAAGAAGCTGTACTTAATATAAAGAAGAGTAATCCAGAATTCGAAGAAACTGATTTAGGAATTTTGGCTGTTACAAATCCTAATGGTGAATATTTAGTGACCGAGAGTTCTGATTGGTGGGCTGCATTTGCATTTAGTCATAATTGCCGTGATGAGGTCATGCATAGATGGCTTGCTGTAGGTAATTGGCTACTTGAAGAAGAACAGGTTGAGAAATATGCTTATGGAAAGCCCGGAGAAGATTGGATCAAAGATGAGGATGGAAAAGTCACATTAAATTGGACAGAAGATGATGTTGTACAAGGTGGACCTAAGGATTATATCATAAATCAAAGATACTTCCAGAAATTCTTTATCCTAGAAGGTTTAGATGTGTGGTTGGAAGGAAATCCAGCTTATTCAGAGTATTTGCACGATATATATGAAACAGCATTGAAAACATTTGAAAAAAATCCAAGACTGACACCAATAGACTATGATTTTGCATATTTCTCAGGAGAAAATAAAACTAAATATGCAGATTTACTTAGGGAAGAAGCTAGCAAAGCAATTGTAGAAGCTGTAGTATCTGATAATCCAGAACAAGTTTGGAATGATTTCATAAAAGCAAATGAGCAAACAGCCAATTTAATTTTAGAAGAATTGAATAAAGAATTTGGTGAATAAGTGTAGGACAGCACTGGAATCAGTATCAAATTAATTACAACTGGAAAGGATAGGATACTACAGCTCCTATCCTTTTCCAATTCCTATATAGCGCTTGACAATTAACTTTACAAACCTTATAATAAATCCATATAATAACGAAGAATAAGGATGACAGAATAATGGCGAATTACAGGAAAAGAGTCTCGATGCAAGATATTGCAGATTATGTAGGTGTTTCAAAAAATGCTGTTTCATTAGCTCTAAATAATAAACCGGGAGTCAGTGATGAATTACGTAAAAAGATAATTGATGTAGCCATGGAATTAGGTTATGGTGATTTTAGAAAGAAAACAAAGAGTATTCTAGTGCTGGTTCCTGAGTATATTAGCAATGATTCTATATTTTATAATGACATATATTGGTCAATTGATAGAGAAGTGAAATTGAATGGTTATAACTCGGTTCTGACAAGTGTTAGTCAAGAGTTTGAACATAAATTGAAGTTGCCTACCATATATCATGAAATGGATTTCGCAGGTATAATATTAATAGGTGTATTTAGTGAACAATATGTTAAAAAAATAGTTGATACCGGACTTCCCGTTCTCTCAATAGATCATTATTATGACAATATAACAATTGATTCTGTTGTTACTGCAAATGAGGAATGTGCGTATTTAGCCGTAAAGCATCTTATAGATAACGGGCATAGAGAAATTGGCTATATTGGTTCAATAGAAATGACAGCAAGTCTTTATGATAGATGGTGTGGTTATAAAAGGGCGATGGAAAGACATGGCCTTCCTGTGAAAGAAGAATATTGTATATTAAAATCATCTCCTCTTAAGAATTTGTTGAGTGATGTTGCAGAATTAGAAGAAGCACTTAATAAAATGGATAGGTTTCCAACTGCTTGGTTTTGTGGAGGTGATCGAATAGCTATTGCACTTATTCAGGCATTATCAAAAAGAAATATTTCAGTCCCTGATGATATATCTGTTATGGGATTCGATGACCTTGAAATAGCTCGTTTGGTGGTTCCTTCATTGTCTACAGTTAGAGTAAGACGGGATTTATTAAGCTTTGAAGCTGTTCGATTAATGATAGATAAAATTAGCAATAAAGTTGAAGGTAAAAAAATTTCAATATATGGAGAGCTAGTTATACGTAGTTCTGTTAAGGCATTAGATAATGGAGCTAAGTAGCGCAGTTAGTCCATTAGCTTTTTTGATAGGATTGCCCTACAAAACTTTACAAAAAGGCAATAAAATAACGTATTAAGCCAATAAAAACTTGACAATAGTAAAGGTAATAAAGTATAATTTATATAAAAGCAATGTACAAATGCTATGGTAAAACCATATACGCGTATAAACTTTCTTTGTCAAGTAATGTTATCCCGGGATTACAGTAAATGTGTATTGAACAGAAAAAATTTTTAATATCAGGAGGTTTGCTGTGAAATTACAGAAATATGAAAATAATCCGATATTATCTCCGGTAAAGGAAAGCCCATGGGAAAGCCTTTATACATGTAATCCAGGTGCATGGTATGAGAATGGCAAGTTCTATCTTTTGTATAGAGCAGCTGGTAATGATGTTGAACACTACATTCATTTAGGATTAGCAGAAAGTACTGATGGTTTTAATTTTAAGAGAGTATCTGATACACCAGTTCTTTCTCCGAGTCCAGATGGTCCCGATGCTGGTTGCGTAGAAGATCCAAGAATTATAAAAATGGGTGATGTTTTTTATATAACTTATGCCTACAGACCTTATCCACCAGGACAATACTGGAAACCTGAAAAAGATAAGGTTCTAACTTACGATATTCCAGACAACGCACCTCTAGGTTTAAAAAACAACTTGACTAATTCAGGATTATTAATGTCAAGAGACTTAAAAACTTACAAAAGACTGGGCAGAATTACCAAAAGCTATTTAGATGATAGAGATGTAATTCTATTCCCTGAGAAAGTCAATGGGAAATATGTGCTTATTCATAGACCTATGCAATGGGTTGGTAAAGAGTATGAATGCGATTATCCTTCTATTTGGATAAAATATTCTGATGATATTTTGGAATGGGAGGAAGAGAGCCATCTTCTGATGAAGGCTGAATTTGATTGGGAACAGAAAATAGGAGGCAGCACACCACCTCTGAAAACAGAAGAAGGCTGGCTCTTATTATATCATGGAGTAGATAGTGAGGGTATTTATAGAGTGGGAGTAGCACTTCTTGATTTGGATAATCCTTCTAAGGTAATTGCTAGATCTCCTAACTATATAATGGAACCAGAGTATGATTATGAATTAAATGGTTTTTATAAAGGTTGTGTTTTCCCTACTGGAAATGTTATTGTGGGTGACACCCTTTATGTATATTATGGCAGTGCAGATAAGTACTGCTGTGTGGCAACTTGCTCAGTTAAAGAACTTTTAGATTATGTACTTAAATATAAAACGAAATAGACTATTAGAGCATAATAGGCATATAAGTTGAGTCACTAACTATATTTGAACCATAGTGAGATAATCAATTATACAAGACTTTCTCACTATGGTTTTTTATTTCTTGTATTTTTTAATGTGGTTTAGTGTTTAATATTATGATAAAATAATATACATTATTAACCCAATATTGTTTTGTGTGCAAAGGGGGTTTAAACTATAAAAAGGCTGAGATTATTACAATATCTTTTAATTTTCATTTTTCTTATATCCTTAGGATTTCCCTCCCTTAATGCAATAGCAGATGATAGAAGCTATAGTATAAACAATTACAAGGTAACAATCCACATCCAACCCAACGGAGATGCCCATGTGAGAGAGGAGATTACATATTATTTTTGTGGGGATTTTAATGGAGTTCTCAGGGATATAGATATGGATAGAACCGATGGTATTGATGGACTTAGGGTATTAGTAAAACAGGATCAAGAACTTAGGGAGTTTCAGCAATCAAGGCGGCAAGGTGAAAATGTATATGAATTAGACCAGGAAGATAACCTTATAAAGCTTAAAGTATATGAGAAATCTAGCTATGAAGAGAAGACATTTATTTATGAGTATACACTTTTAAATGTAGCAGAAAGATATAATGACATTGGGGTTTTTAACAGAAAGGTTATAGATACTAACTGGGATGTACCTTTAGAGAATATCCATATAACCATCATAATTCCTGAAGGAGCCAATAAGGAAGACCTTAAAGTCTTCGCCCATGGACCTTTGACAGGGGTATCTAAGATAGTAGATGAGAGAACTTTTACCTTTGAAGTTCCAGAAGTCACGCCTGGCACATTTGTAGAGACATTGGCCATATTTCCGCCCCAGCTTATTCCCGATTCCAAGCGAGTATATGATGAAACTAAGTTGCCCTCCATATTAGAAAATGAACAAAAACTAGCAGAAGAGGCCAACCGGGCAAGAGAACGGGCTAGAGAAGAGATGGGAAGGCGAGAGGAACTGGAGCGGAAAAGGCTGGAAAGGGAAGCAAGGTTAAAAAGTATTAGGGATAGGATCTGGCCTATTTTTATTGTTATTCTTTTAGGAGGTCTGTACTCTTGGATTAAATTCATTTTAAAGTATGCAAGGGATCCCAAACCTGAGTTTCAAGGGGACTACTATAGGGAGCTGCCAGGAGATTATACTCCGGCTGTAATGACCTATCTTTTAACCAAAGGAAGAATAGATTCAAAAGATGTAATGGCCACTATAATGGACCTTGTAAGAAAAAAGAAGATTACTATTAACAGGACTGAAAGGGAAAAAGGCTTAGTATTTAAAAGAATGGAAGAGGGATATGAAATATCAAAGATTGAGGGAGCAGTATTAGATGACCTATATCCCCATGAAAGGTTTCTAATATCCTGGTTTATAGATAAACTGGGAGATGGAAGAAGTTTAATCTTAGATGATCTGAAGAATATACTAAAGAAAAGATCCAAGGCATTAGAGTTTCATGAAGACTATGAGGAATTTCAATCGTTAGTAAGGGGAAAAGGGAAAGCCCTGGGCTTCTTTACCAAAAATGACTTAAGAGGCAGCAGTAAATATGTCTTAATTGCCTTAGCCCTATTGGTAGGAGGTCCTATATTAGCTGTTGGGTTAAAGGCAGCTTCGGGGGTTTTCATGCTTTTACTTGGTTTTATCATTTTAATTACTATATGGGTTGTATATAACATAAGAAAGAGAACCAGGTATGGTGTAGAGCAGGCTGCCAAGTGGAAGGCCTTTAAAAGGTTTTTGCTCCATTTTTCCAATATGGATAAGGCAGAGATTCCCTCTATTGTTATTTGGGAACATTACCTTGTGTATGCCATCTCACTAGGAGTGGCCAAAGAAGTAATAGAGCAATTGCCTCAAGTATTTAGTGAAGCTGAGCTTATGGATCCATCCTTGACATATATGAGATCCTATGGTTCCTTGAACAATCTAATGCTTATGAACAGCATGATAACTAGCACTACAAATTCTATAAGCAGTGCCATTAGCACTGCAGATATAGCCTCATCACCTGATTCCTCAGGAAGCGGTACAGGTGGGGGCTTTAGCGGAGGCAGTTCTGGCGGTGGTGGTGGCGGAGGAGGCGGCGGTGCCTTCTAGCCAAACTACATAGAAAATTAGCCCGACCAGCTAAGTTTAATATCTGAAAAACTTAATAAGGAGGATTACCATGATGGGTTACATTATTTTAGGCATAGTTATTTTACTAGTCCTATATGGCATATCTGCATACAATAGCTTTGTTACTTTGAGAAATCGGGTGCGAAATGCATGGGCACAGATTGATGTTCAATTAAAGAATAGGGCAGATCTTATACCTAACCTGGTTGAGACAGTAAAAGGTTATGCAGGCCATGAAAAAGATACTTTAGATCAAATTGTAAAAGCCAGAAGCAATGTTTTAAGTGCCAATACTCCTCAAGAGAGCATGGAAGCTAACGATATGCTATCCCAAGCCCTTAATAGGCTTATGGTGGTAGTGGAAGCTTATCCGGAACTCAAAGCAAATACCAATTTCTTAGGGCTACAAGAAAATTTAAGGGATATAGAGGATAAAATACGTTATTCTAGGCAGTTTTATAATGATACAGTGCTCAAATATAATACTAAGATTGAGACATTTCCAAACAATGTATTTGCAGCAATGTTCGGCTTTAAAGAAGAGGCATTCTTTA
>ERZ773359.5854-NODE-5854-length-11420-cov-5.144567_pt1 | contig 11420 bp, 11 predicted proteins | sample MGYA00374955_ERZ773359 | MGnify/ENA primary metagenome ERZ773359 (study PRJEB29098, sample SAMN04486028) | biogas fermenter metagenome | study: EMG produced TPA metagenomics assembly of the Biogas fermentation microbial communities from Germany - Plant 4 DNA1...
TAGAAGCGAAAAATTAGGAAAATAATAAATAATGCAATTTGATAATGGATAAACGTATCAGATTAGCAGGAGGGATTAAAGTGAAGCATAAAAGACTTCCTTTAGGTATATATCAGGCAAATTGCTATATAGTATGGGATGAACAATCTAGAAAAGCTGTGGTCATTGATCCAGGTGGAGATTTTGAAGAGTTGAAAACATTTATAGAAAATAATGGATTAAATGTCGAATATATTATACTTACACATGGTCATGGGGATCATATAGGAGCAGCTGCCGAAGCAAAGGAGTATTATAATGCAAAAATTATGATACATGCCGATGATTATGAAATGTTGAAAAAAAGCGATAAGAATTATTCAAGCCAAATGGGATATAAAAGAATAGAAATTGAAGCCGATAAGAAGTTAGCCCACGGGGATATAATAAAAGTAGGTAATGTTTCATTGGAAATCATTCATACCCCAGGGCATACAAAAGGAAGTATATGTATAAAATGTGAAAACAAGATATTCTCTGGAGATACTCTATTTGCAGGTTCTATTGGTAGAACTGATCTTGAGGGAGGTTCCTTTAATAATATAATAACTTCAATAAATGAAAAGCTATTAATTTTTCCAGATAACACTGAAGTATATCCAGGGCATGGGCCATCGACGACCATCGGAACTGAAAAGAAATATAATCCTTTTTTAAGAGGATAAAATTTATGAATAGAGGACAGATATGATAATATTGGAATGTATAGGTCACGAATACTTTAATGAAGTATCGGATATAATAAAACTTTTTTATGGTAAGACGAAAATAAGTTTTCATAAAAATAGCGATAATAATATACAAGATACAGATTTATTATTGACAAGTAAGATTATATTTGATGAAAATTTATCTTCCTTTACTTCGTCATATTTAAATCTGAATGATGGAAATAATAAAGAAATTACTTATACTTACACTAAGAAAAACCAAATCCAAGATAAAAAAGAGATTAAAATAGCCTTAAAAATTTCTATGTATAAGCTATTGTCAGATGTAACCGGCAAAAAAATACCATGGGGGATTCTCACTGGTATAAGACCGGTAAAGATTGTACACCAGTTAATTGATAAAGGTATGAATGATGATGAGATATTAAACTATTTTCAAACACAATATTATGCTGATAGAGATAGAGCTCAGCTGGCCATAGATGTAGCAAAAGTTCAAAGGAAGTACATTAAGAACAATGATAAGAATAAAATAAGCTTTTATATAGGAATACCGTTTTGTCCAAGCAGGTGCAATTATTGTTCCTTTACTTCGAATTCAATAGTTAAAAATAAGGACTTAGTTAAACCTTATATTGATTCATTGATTTTAGAAATAAAGGAAGTTTCCAAATACCTAATATCTAAAGGTGTAAAAGCCCAATCTATATATATAGGTGGAGGGACGCCAACTTCAATAGAAACTGGAGAATTAGAAATTTTGCTTAATTGCATTAATGAGTTTTGGATGGATAATGAAGAGTTTACCTGTGAAGCAGGAAGGCCAGATACAATTTCTATAGATAAGCTTAAAGCATTGAAAGAAGCTGGAATAACAAGGTTGAGCATCAATCCTCAGACAATGGATGATAGTACTTTAAAAAGAATTGGAAGAAAGCATAACCACTCTCAAATCATCGAGGCTTTCTACCTTGCTAGGTCATTGGATTTTAATAATATAAATATGGATATAATTATTGGTTTACCAGGGGAAGGATTAAAAGAATTTGAGAACACTATAGATTGCATAAACAAACTTAATCCTGAAAATGTCACTGTACACACCTTGGCTATTAAACGAGCTTCAATATACAATGAAATTGATTTTAATAATAAGCAGTTATACGACAATACAGCATACAAAATGATGGAACTTGCAAGAAATAACCTTGAGGCAAATGGATATTATCCTTATTATTTATATAGGCAGAAATATATGGCTGATAATTTAGAAAACATTGGTTATTGTATGAAAGGTAAAGAATGTATTTACAATATACAAATAATGGAAGAAAAACAAAGCATAGTTGCATTCGGTGCCGATGCTGTTACTAAAGTATATTTTTCTGAAGAAGATAGACTGGAAAGACAACATAATATAAAAGATTTAAGACTTTATATAAAAAATATTGATGCTCAGATAGACAAAAAGATAAGACTATTGGATGAACTATATTGACAAATATATATTATAAAACTATAATAAATAACATTAAAAAGCGATGAAGAGGAAAGTAGGTATTTGACACTTGACAGGGAGGGGTAGCTATGATTGAGAGCACCCTAAAGCAGGAAATATCGAAAGACACCTATGGAGCTTCCAAATTGAATTGTATTAGGTTTGGACGTATTTCTGCGTTAAGGAATAGAGATGGATATAATCCAATCAGGGTGGCACCGCGAGACAAACTCTCGTCCCTGACATGTATTGTCAGAGATGAGAGTTTTATTATATCATATAACATATGAACCATCAATAATGGAGGGATATTAATGAAAATAAAAAGGCCAAAAGGCACGAGGGATATTTTGCCTTCAGAGGTATACAAATGGCAATATATTGAAGATGTTATAAGAAAATTATGTACAATAAATGGATACAAAGAAATAAGGACACCAGTTTTTGAACACACAGAATTGTTTGAAAGAGGCGTGGGTGAAACAACAGACATTGTACAAAAAGAGATGTATACGTTTTTTGACAAAGGCGGAAGAAGTATCACCCTTAAACCTGAAGGAACTGCGCCTGTAGTAAGATCTTTTATTGAAAACAATATATTTAACGTCCCTCAACCGACGAAAATATATTACATAACACCATGCTATAGATATGAAAGACCTCAAGCTGGGAGATTGAGGGAATTTCATCAGTTTGGCATTGAAGTTTTTGGTTCTAAAGATTCATATGTGGATGCTGAAGTTATTAATGTGGGTATGACTTTATTACAATCTTTGGGGATAAAAAATCTAGAACTCAGGATTAATAGTGTGGGGTGTCCTATATGTAGGAAAGAGTATAATCTAAAGTTAAAGGCTTATCTGGAACATAAACTCCAAGGTTTATGTAAATTTTGTCAAGATAGGTACAATACAAATCCTTTAAGAATTTTGGACTGTAAAGAGGAAAAATGTAAAACAAAATTAGAAGATGCACCTTTTATGCTTGATAATCTATGTGATGATTGCAAAAACCATTTTGAAAGGTTGAAAAAAGGTTTGGATATTATCGGATTAGATTACATTGTAGACCCTAAAATTGTAAGGGGATTGGATTATTATACTAAGACTGCTTTTGAAATAATATCCAATGATATAGGAGCACAGGGCACTGTATGTGGTGGAGGAAGATATGACGGCTTGATAGAACAATGTGGCGGTCCAAGCACACCTGGTATAGGTTTTGGTTTAGGATTGGAAAGGCTATTGTTAATATTAGAAAACCAAGGAATACCTTTTCCAGAAGAAGAAAAACCAGAATTATTCATAGCAGCTATAGGAGAAAAAGCTGATGATAAAGCTATGGAATTATTGTTTGAATTGAGAAGACTATCTATAAAGGCTGATAAAGATTATATGGACAGGAGCTTAAAAGCTCAAATGAAATATGCTGATAAATTAAAAGTAAAGAGTGTTATAATTATTGGCGATGAAGAGATTGAAAAAAATATAATAAAGATAAAGAATATGGAAAATGGAGAAGTTAAAGACGCTCTATTAAATGATATTGATGATATAGTCAATAAGGTAAGGAGGTAAATATATGGTTAAGTATAACAGAACTCATATGTGTGGAGAGTTGACTATAGAAAATATTGGCCAAGATGCTTCCATAATCGGATGGGCGCAAAGAATAAGAGATTTAGGAGGATTATTATTTATTGACTTAAGAGATAGAACTGGTATAACCCAAGTTGTTTTTAATAAAGATGAAGATCCTGAACTTTTCGAAAAGGCCCAAAGAGTTCGAGGGGAATATGTTATACAAGTAATTGGAAAAGTTGCTGCAAGATCTGAAAAAGCAATAAATCCCAAAATTAAAACAGGATATATTGAATTACTTGCAAATGAAATATTAATAATAAGTAAAGCTGAAACACCTCCTATATATATTGATGACAATTTAAATGTATCTGAAAATCTAAGATTAAAATATAGATATTTAGATTTGAGAAGACCAATTATGCAAAATATTTTCTTTGTTAGGCATAGAGTAAATAAAATAATAAGAGATTATTTTGATAGAAATGGTTTTATTGAGATTGAGACTCCTGTTCTGACTAAAACTACTCCTGAAGGAGCCAGAGACTATTTAGTGCCTAGTAGAGTTCAACCTGGCAAGTTCTTTGCGTTGCCTCAATCACCTCAACTTTTTAAGCAAATACTTATGGTATCAGGTTTTGACAAATATTATCAGATAGTTAAATGTTTTAGAGATGAAGACTTAAGGGCAGACAGACAGCCTGAATTTACTCAGTTGGATATGGAAATGTCATTTGTTGAAGCTGAGGATGTAATAGGTGTTATTGAGGGTCTTATGAAAGATATATTCAAAAAAATTAAAGATGTTGACATTGAACATCCGTTACCTAGAATGACTTATAAGGAAGCCATGAACAGATATGGTTCTGATAAACCTGATATAAGATTTGGAATGGAATTGAAAGACTTAAGTGATCTTTTGTCTCAATGTGAGTTTAAAGTGTTTTCAGAAACTATTAAAAACGGTGGGAAAGTAAAAGCTATTAATGCTGCAAGTTGTGGCGCCAGCCTTAGCAGAAAAGATATAGATGGGCTGTCAGAATTTGTTAAGACATACAAAGCAAAAGGATTAGCATGGATTAACTATACATCAGAGGGTATTAAATCTCCGATATTAAAATTCATTAAAGAAGAAGAGATTAAATCAATAACCGAGAGAATGGGGGCAAAGATAGGGGACATAATATTCATAGTGGCAGACAATGAAAAGGTCGTACATGATTCCTTAGGACAGTTGAGATTAGAACTGGCAAAAAGGTTTAATCTAATAGATGAAGATAAGTTAGGATTTTTGTGGGTTACAGAATTTCCTTTATTAGAGTATGATGAAGAAGAAAAGAGATATGTTGCAAAACATCATCCATTTACAAGCCCTATGGATGAAGATATTTATCTACTTGATACCAACCCATTGGAAGCAAGAGCAAAAGCTTATGATATTGTGTTAAATGGTTATGAACTTGGAGGCGGGAGTATACGAATACATGATAGCACAATTCAAGAAAAAATGTTCAAAGTTTTAGGCTTTTCAAAAGAAGATGCATGGGAAAAGTTTGGATTTTTGTTAGAAGCATTTAAATATGGTACACCTCCTCACGGCGGATTAGCTATTGGAATAGACAGACTAATAATGTTACTGACTGGAACAGATAATATCAGAGATGTAATAGCTTTTCCAAAAACCCAAAATGCAAATTGCCTAATGACTGATGCACCATCTAAAGTAGAAGAATTACAGTTGAAAGAATTAGGCTTAAAATTTTATTAGTATAATAGGTATTTGACTAGCTTTAGGTTAAATCAGATCAGTTTCGGAGGTAATACTTTGGATATTTTTGAAAGAACAGAGTTATTGATTGGTAATAAAGCACTAAAAAAACTAAAAGAGAGCAAGGTTGGAGTTTTTGGAATTGGTGGCGTAGGCTCCTATGCTGCTGAAGCATTAGGTAGGTGTGGAGTAGGAAGTTTAGTGTTGATTGATTATGACAGGGTTAGCGAATCAAACATAAACAGGCAAATTCATGCTACTACAAAAACTATAGGAAAATATAAAGTTGATGTTATGAAAGAAAGACTTTTAGATATAAATCCAAATATAAATATAATTACCTTTGATGAAAAATATAACGAAGAAACTTCTGAAAGAATATTAGCTCTTGATTATGATTATATTATTGATGCTATAGATATGGTATCTTCTAAAATAAATCTAATCATTAAAGCAATAGAGAAAAAGATTCCTATAGTAAGCTCAATGGGTGCAGGGAATAAACTGGATCCAACTAAGTTTGAAGTTACAGATATATACAAGACAGAAATGTGCCCTTTAGCAAAAGTACTAAGATATGAGCTTAGAAAACGTGGGATAAAAAAGCTTAAAGTTGTTTACTCTAAAGAGAAACCGATTAAAACCACCGTGAAAATGCCTAATAACCCAGGAAGAAATATTCCTGGGAGTATATCATTCGTACCGCCGGTTGCAGGATTTATACTAGCTTCAGTTGTAGTCAATGATTTAATAAAGAACGAAGTTGAATAATAATAATATATTGACACCAATAAAAAATAATGTATAATTTAAGGTATACCAGCAGGGGGTATGGAGGTAATGATATGAATAATAAAGAAGAGCGAAAAAGAGAAATACTGAATAGATTAAAAAAAGTAGAAGGCCAAGTTAAGGGGATACAAAAGATGGTTGAAGAAGAAAAACTATGCGGAGATATTATGGTTCAAATATCAGCAGTGAGGGCAGCAATAAACAAAATTGGCGGTTTGATGTTAGATGGCTATATAAAAGAATGCATACCTGAATCTTTGGGAGAAGACAATAAACCAGACAGAAGGATAGATGAGCTTATTGAAACCATAGTAAAATATGTAAAATAAAGGAAGATTCCATGAAAGAAGTAGGAAAAATTCTAGAGATAAATGATGGTATGGCAAAAGTACTAATTGTCCGCCACACTGCTTGTGGGAATTGTGGAGCCTGTCAAGTAGGGAAAGAAAATTTAAACATGATTCTAACTGCAGAGAATACTGTTGGAGGAAAACCTGGTGACATGGTTGAAATTGAATTAAAAACAGAAAACTTTTTATTTGCAAGTTTAATCATGTACGGAATACCGTTAGCAGGTCTCATCATAGGTTTATTAGGTGGTTATTATGGAGGAAAAGCCATTGGTTATAATGAAAATATTTCTCAAATAATTGCTGCTATTACTGGAATATTGTTTATGTCTATAGGTTATATAGGTATAAAATTGGGAGATTCGAAACTAAAAAATATGAGCAAATTTAAGCCTGTTCTTATTAGATTAGTGAATGATAATATATAAAATAAATAGAATTATAGAAGGGAGCAAAAGTATGAACGAAAAATATAATGCAGTAAATGAAGACACATTTCAGGAGGAAGTATTAAATTCAGATATACCAGTACTAGTAGATTTTTGGGCAGCATGGTGTGGTCCCTGTAGAATGGTTTCTCCTATTATCGACCAACTTGCTGCTGAGTATAAAGATAAAATTAAAGTGGTAAAAGTAAATGTTGACGAAAATCCTAGATTAGCATCTGAATATGATATAATGAGCATTCCATCAATTTTCTTGTTCAAAGATGGCAGGAAAGTTGATGAGATAATTGGAGTAAGGTCTAAACAATTATTTGAAGAAATGATAAATAAACATTTAAAAATGGCGTAATGCCATTTTTTTGTTTCTGTTTGGCAAACATTTTTTGTTATTTATTTTTACTATTATTATTATTTAAAAGAATATATAATATAATCAGAAGTACATAAGGAGGAATATCATGGAATTAGATTTAATTCAAAAAGTAGATCCTGAAATAGCAGAAATTGTTAGAAAAGAACTAGCAAGGCAAAGGGAGAATATAGAGCTTATAGCTTCTGAAAATTTTGTAAGTCCAGCAGTAATGGCAACTATGGGCACAATTTTAACAAATAAATATGCGGAAGGCTATCCAGGTAATAGATACTATGGTGGCTGTGATATCGTAGATATGGCGGAAAATTTAGCAAGAGAAAGATTATTAAAGCTTTTTGGTGGTGAACATGCAAATGTTCAACCTCATTCTGGTGCAAATGCAAATATAGGAGTATATTTTTCTGTTTTAGAGCCTGGTGATGTGGTATTAGGAATGAATTTATCGCATGGAGGACACTTGACTCACGGAAGCCCTGTTAATATATCTGGAAAGTATTATAAATTTATTCCCTATGGAGTAGATGAAAAAACAGGGATTATAGATTATGAAGAGGTAAGAAAGATAGCAAAAAAGGAAAAGCCTAGATTAATAGTAACAGGTGCAAGTGCATATCCAAGGATAATAGATTTCAAAAAGTTCAGAGAAATAGCTGATGAAGTTGGAGCCTTATTAATGGTAGACATGGCTCATATAGCTGGTTTAGTTGCAACAAAGCTTCATCCGAATCCGGTTGAATATGCTGATTTTGTTACAACAACAACTCATAAAACTTTAAGAGGTCCCAGAGGTGGAGCTATAATATGTAAAGGGAAATATGGAAAGGCAATTGATAAAGCAATTTTTCCCGGGATTCAGGGGGGCCCATTGATGCATATAATTGCTGCAAAGGCTGTATGTTTTAAAGAGGCTATGGAAGAAGAGTTTATAAGTTACCAAGAGCAAGTGGTGAAAAATGCTAAAGCATTATCTCAAACCTTGATGGATAAAGGTTTTAATATTGTATCGAACGGAACAGATAACCATCTAATTCTAGTTGATCTAAGAAATAAAAATATTACAGGAAAAGATGCCGAACATTTGTTGGATAAGATAGGTATAACAGTAAACAAAAATACAATTCCCTTTGATCCTCAAAGTCCATTTATAACCAGTGGTATAAGAATAGGAACACCAGCGGTTACCACAAGAGGTTTTAAAGAAGATGATATGAAGGAAATTGGAACTATTATATCTGACATAATAGATAAACCAAGTGAAGTTGAATCTATAAAAGAAAGAGTTAGATTATTAACGAGCAAGTATCAATTATATAAATAGATTGTACACTTTTTAAATAACTGTATAATAGAAGTAGGCTTACCTACTTCTATTTTTTATTGTGCATAAAACGTTATTTAATTAGGTGATTAAGCTTTTTTGCATTAAGTAGGCATATTAAATAGTTTAATTAATGAGGTGTTAATAATGGCTTTGAACATTTTGTATAAAACTATATTGGAAACCATTATTGAAAACATTGATGCAGGTATACATGTTGTTAACAGTGAAGGGAAAACTATTTTCTATAATTCTGTAATGGGTGAACTTGAAGGTTTAGATATAGAGGAGGTAATGGGGAAAAGTATAACAGAAATTTTCCCTAGTCTTGATGAGAATAGTAGTACTTTGCTTACAGTGCTAAGAACAAGAAAACCTATTTATAATAAAAACCAGTCATATCTTAATATCCACGGAAAACAAATAAATACAATAAATAGCACGATACCTTTCAGGATTACGCCTGAGAAATACGGCGCTGTAGAGATAGCCAAAGATATAACTCAAGTTAAAGAGTTACATGATAAGGTACATATTCTTCAGGAAGCATTAGCAAGCAAAGACTCCCAAAAGGAAAATATAAAAGGACATACTTTTAAATCAATAATAGGAGAAGATGACAACTTTTTGAATATAATTTCTTTAGCTAAGAAAGCTGCTAAATCATCATCAACAGTATTGATTTTTGGAGAGACAGGTACAGGAAAGGAGCTTTTTGCCCAAAGTATTCATTATGAAAGTGATAGGCGAAATAAACCTTTTATTGCTCAAAACTGTGCCGCAATACCTGAATCACTATTAGAGGGAATATTATTTGGCACTGTAAAAGGTAGTTACACTGGTGCGGTTAATAGGCCAGGATTATTCGAACAAGCACATGGCGGAACTTTGCTTCTAGATGAAATTAATTCCATGGGATTGCAGTTGCAGGCAAAATTACTTAGGGTTTTACAAGAAGGATATATAAGAAGAGTGGGTGGATTAAACGATATACCATGTGATGTAAGGATTATTGCAACTACAAATGAAGATCCTGAGAATTCAGTTGCATCGGGAGCTTTGAGAAAAGATCTTTATTATAGATTAAATGTTATATATCTGAAAATTCCTCCGTTAAGAGAAAGAAAAACTGATATACCTTTGTTAGCTGAATATTTTATTAAAAAATTTAATACCGTTTTAAAGAAAGATGTTTGGAGTATATCCAATGAAGTTAAGAATGCTTTTATGAACTATGATTGGCCTGGAAATGTGCGGGAACTAGAGAATTCAATAGAAAGTGCTATGAATATGGTTATAAAAGACCATATCTTAAAACCCCATCATTTTGCAAACATGAAGTCATTATTTAATAATAAAAAAGGATCTTCTGATTATAAAATGTTGATTCATGAAAATAAAAAGCTTGATGAAATATTAAGTGACATTGAAAGAGAATTAATAATCAATGCTCTTAAAAGCTGTTCCAATAATATTACAAAGAGTGCTGAAAGATTAGGAATCAAGAGACAAACCCTGCAACATAAATTGAAAAAATATAACATAAGGATAGAAAGTTAATCTATCCTTATAAATATTGGTTTCCTCTTCTTAAATATGCAGTAGTATTTAAATTTTAGTGCTTTTAGCAATTCTAAAGCTTCATTAAAGGCATAACCTAAGTCTTCAGGTTTATGAGCATCTGAGCCTAGAGTGACAATTTCTCCACCTAAATCTTTATATAGAGCTAATATTTCTGGATAAGGATGAAAGGAACAAAGTCCATACCTTTTACCAGAAGTGTTAATCTCAATACCAATGTTCTTATCAATTAAATATTCTAATATATCAACGATATAGTCTTTATATATATTATAAACAAAAGAACTTTCACCATTAAGCAGATATCTTCTTACCACATCTATATGTCCTAGTGAGTCAAAATCGGTAAAGGAGTTAATAGATAATTTTAGATCCTTAAAATATGATAATATACCTTCATGATCAGTTTTTCCTTCTAAATATTCATTTTTGTAAAGTTCTTTCTTATCTACTACATGAATAGAGCCTAGAACAAAATCAATATCAGATTTTGAAGAGAATGCTTTATTTTCTTCTATTATGTGTGGCTGCAAACCAAGTTCAATTCCTTTATAAATCTCAATACTATTACCGTAACTGTTGATTATATTATTTAGTTCATTGCAGTAGTCATTTAGATCAAAAACATCTGTAATTCCAGGATAATCAATATCTACGTGATCTGTAAAGCATATTCCTTTAAGACCTTTTGCAATTGCTTCATTACATATATTGGCAAATGTAGCCCAGGGATATGAGTCATTAGAATAAATAGAATGAACATGTAAATCGTACAAGCAGATTCTTCCTTTCTAATTAAAATTTATTTCTTTTTGATTTATGATTAAATTATAGACTATGCTATAGTGATTATAGCATATATAAGAGTTTCAAAATCACTTCTATTTATTAAAAGCTAAATACCTTTCGTATTATTTTATCAAAGCTTCATCTAGTAGGGAAAGAATCTTTAAAATACACATTCATTATTTGGAATATTCAAAAATATACTCAGAAGCAAATAT
>ERZ773359.5855-NODE-5855-length-11420-cov-4.825869_pt1 | contig 11420 bp, 11 predicted proteins | sample MGYA00374955_ERZ773359 | MGnify/ENA primary metagenome ERZ773359 (study PRJEB29098, sample SAMN04486028) | biogas fermenter metagenome | study: EMG produced TPA metagenomics assembly of the Biogas fermentation microbial communities from Germany - Plant 4 DNA1...
TGAGGATATCCTATGAGGGTCTCAGTAAAAAGACCAAAGTGATGGTAGAGAAAGGTTCAACAGTATATTACTATGATTTGAAAAATGAAGAAGATTTTTTCCCTCTACAATTTGGAGACGGCAACTACACTGTATCAGTTTTGGAAAATGTCTCAGGTACTAAGTATAAGCTGTTGACTAAGAAAAGCTTTAAAGCAGATATAGAAGAAAATGCAGTGTTTCTGAAATCAGCCCAACCAGTTCTCTGGAATACTGATATGGAAGCCATAAAGCTGGCCAATGATTTAGCAAAAGGTAAAAGAGACAGCCAAGAAGTGGTACAAGCTATATATGAGTACATTGTAAGTAACATAGATTATGATTACACAAAAATGGACAAGCTAAGTTCAGATTACATTCCAGACATAGATTTAGTTTTAAAAGATGGTAAAGGTATATGTTATGATTACTCAGCTTTGTTTGCGGCAATGCTTAGAAGCCAAGGAATAGCTGCAAAGCTGGTAAAAGGATACAGAGATGGAATCAATGTATATCACGCTTGGAATGAGGTCTATTTAAACGGCAATTGGAAGATAATAGATACTACCATCGATGCTTATATGCTTAATGATGGGACAAGCAATAGCATGTTCCAAGATGAAAGCAAGTATGATAAATTGAAAGAATACTAAGAACCTGAAAAATTCAGGTTCTTTTTTTATCAAACCATTCTATTGTAATATTAAATTGGCTAATATATAATTAAAATTGCGTAACGATTATTAGCTACTAGCTGCTAGCCGCTGGCTACTAGCCACTAGCTGCTAGCCGCTAGCTTCTTGTAAAAAGTAGAAGAATGCTAGAGTCTATAAGCCAGGGGCCAGTGGCCAGAAGCTAGAATCTAGAGTCCAGAAGCCAGTGGCAAGAAGCCAGAGGCCAGTAGCTAGAAGCTAGCAGCCAGCGACCAGAAGCTTTTTTAGATTGTGAGGAATAGAAATGAAAAAGACCAGTATAGGCGGTCAGGCTGTCATTGAGGGAGTTATGATGAAAGGTCCTGAAGACATTGCCATAGCCGTAAGAAAACCAGATGGTGAAATTGCTTTAAAAAAAGAAAAACTGAAATCAAACAGAAAGAAGATTTCCAAAACACCTATAATAAGGGGAATATTTGCATTTATAGATTCTATGGTAATAGGAGTTAAAGCTCTTTCTTATTCTGCAGAATTTTTCGAAGAAGAAGAGGAGAAACCGGATAAAAAGCCGACAAAATTTGAAAATTTTATGGAAAAAAATATGATTCCTATTGCTGTGGTGTTGTCAATAGCTTTTTCTGTCGGTATGTTCATATTGCTTCCTACTTTTGCAGTAAGTCTTTTGGCACCAGTTGCAAAAAAACCCATTATTATGAATATGATGGAGGGCATTATAAGGATAATCATATTTATAAGTTATATAGCTATCATATCTAAGATGAAGGATATCGCCAGAGTTTTTGAGTATCACGGAGCAGAGCATAAAAGTATATTCTGTTATGAAAACGGTGAAGAGCTTACCGTTGAAAATGTGCGGAAGTATACAAGGCTTCATCCAAGATGTGGCACCAGCTTTTTGTTTATAGTTATGATAGTGAGTATATTGCTTTTTTCACTTTTTAAATGGCCTAATATTCTTGTCAGGGTTGTAACCAGAATTGCACTGCTGCCTATTGTGGCAGGTATTTCCTATGAGATAATCAAATGGGCAGGAAGGAGCGACTCAAAGCTGGTTTCCATTGTTTCTGCACCTGGGATGTGGCTTCAGAAGATTACTACCAGAGAACCGGATGACAGCCAAATAGAAGTAGCAATTGAGGCCTTGAAAAATGTTCTGGTGGAAGATAAGGATGCTGATTTATGGTAGCTTATACCATAGGAAACCTATTGAGAGAAGGTGCCTCTATATTAAAGGAGGCGGGTATTAACAGTCCTTATTTAGATGGACAATTATTGTTAAAATATATCAGCGGATACAGCAAGGTGGATATGGTAATATACAGGGATAGGCTTGTAGATGACAAAACTGTTGAAGCATTTTTTCAGCTGATAGAGGAGAGGAAAAAAGGAAAGCCTATACAATATATAACCGGACATCAGGAGTTTATGAGTTTAGATTTTTATGTCCATGAAAATGTGCTTATACCCAGGCCGGATACGGAAGTATTGGTGGAAAAAGTACTAGAGCTTTTGAGGGATAAAGACAATCCTGTAATAGCTGATGTATGTACAGGCACAGGCGCTATTGCAGTGAGCCTTGCCTATTATTTACCTGACTCCTTTGTCTATGCTTCTGATATTTCCCATCATGCTGTGGAGTGCTGCAGTAAGAACATAAAAAGGCATGGATTGGAAAGCAGGATGAAACTGCTCCAGGGAGATTTGCTGGAGCCATTATTTGAAGAAGGTCTGGAGGGAAAATTGGATGCATTGGTCTCAAATCCTCCATATATTTCAAAAAAGGATATGGAAAGTCTTCCCACCAGTGTCAGAGGCTTTGAACCCCACTTAGCTCTCTACGGTGGAGAAGATGGCATGGAGTTTTATGATAGAATATTAGAAGATGTTTGTAAGTTGTTAAAAAAAGGCGGTTTATTGGCCTTTGAAATCGGTTGGGATCAAGGCCCTGTCTTAGCAAAACATCTTGAAGATAAAGGAATTTTTAAGGATATTATAATAGAAAAGGATTTAGCAGGTTTAGATAGAATCGTATATTGTTTTTTGGAGGAGTAGATTAGTATGTTTGACAAGCTTGAGTTTATAGAAGATAAGTATAAAGATTTAAGCAATAAAATAAGTGATCTGGAGATAATCGCAGATCAAAATCAGTGGAAGAAACTGGTCAAAGAGCATTCAGATATTGAGCCTCTGGTTCAGAAGTTCAGAGAGTATAAAACAGTTATAAAAGATATTGAAGACTCAGAGGAGATGCTCAGAGAAGAGGAGGATAAAGAACTCCTGGAAATGGTCAAGATGGAGCTGTCTGATTTGGAAGAAAAAAAGGTGGCTTTGGAAGAGGAGCTAAAGATTATGCTTCTTCCCAAGGATCCCAATGATGAAAAGAATGTCATAGTGGAGATAAGAGGGGCTGCAGGTGGAGAAGAGGCTGCTTTATTTGCAGGAGATTTATTCAGAATGTATACAAGATATGCAGAACGCCAAGGCTGGAAGGTGGACATATTGAGCTCCAACCCTACTGACATTGGGGGTTATAAAGAAGTAATATTTGAGATAAACGGTAAGGGTGCCTACAGCAGATTAAAATATGAAAGCGGAGCCCATAGGGTTCAAAGGGTACCAACTACAGAAGCAGGAGGCAGGATTCATACGTCCACTGCTACTGTGGTAGTAATGCCTGAAGCAGATGATATAGATTTTGAGTTGGATATGAATGATGTAAGGATCGATGTTTTCAGGTCCAGCGGTCATGGAGGACAGAGTGTAAATACCACAGATTCAGCAGTCAGAGTTACTCATATTCCTACAGGTACAGTAGTAAGTTGCCAAGATGAAAAGTCTCAATTAAAAAACAAAGAGAAGGCTCTTAAAATACTAAAAACCAGATTGCTAGATGCGGAGATCGAAAGGAAAAATGCAGAGATTGCCAGTGAAAGAAAAAGTAAAGTAGGCACAGGAGATAGAAGTGAGCGAATAAGGACTTACAACTTTCCCCAAGGAAGAGTTACAGATCATAGAATAGGCCTAACCCTTTATAGATTAAATGATTTCCTTGATGGTGATTTGGATGAAATGATAGAAGCCATTATAACTACAGATCAGGCAGAAAAGCTTAAAAACAATGAAGAATAGAATAATGATATGTGATTGTCGAAAAGGCAGTCACATATTTTTTGCATTTTTTCTTGCATTTTATTTACTAAATGATTTTAAGCCTTCAACTAACGACATTTGATATTTTATTTATTAAAGCTATAATTGATATAACATTACATACACTAATGTTCGGATAGAATAGGGGGATGGGGCAATGTTATTTTTGCTGCAGCTTTCGACGATTCTTGCTTCTGCAACTTTAGGCGGATACATATCCAAAAAGTTTAACCAGCCTGTGGTTTTAGGTCAACTTATATTTGGAATAATAATAGGTCCTTCTGTACTGAATATTGTAGTTCCTACAGAGACTTTTTTACATATGTCAGATCTCGGAGTAATCCTTTTGATGTTTATAGCAGGATTAGAAACTGATTTAAATGAATTGATAAGATCCGGCAAAACCGCTTTTATTATAGCTATTGGAGGAGTTGTTTTGCCGATAGCACTGGGCATAGCTGCCAGCAGCTTATTTGGCAATCCATTGTTGGAAGGGGTATTTATAGGGGTCATACTGTCTGCAACATCTGTAAGTATAACTGTAGAAACCCTCAGAGAAATCGATAAGCTTAAAACTACACAAGGGATGACCATATTAGGGGCAGCGGTAATAGATGATGTAATGGGAATAGTGCTTTTATCTTTGATGACAGGTTTTGTAAGTCCTGGAGAGGGGCATAGTTTTATTTCCGTCATTGTAAAGCTCCTGTTATTTTTTGTTGTATCTTTTATAATAGGTTTATTAATAATAAGATTTTCCAGAAGATATTTTTTGACAAAGAATACCAGCAAAAATATTGCGGTTATCGCTTTAGTATTTTGCTTGCTTTTTGGTTTTTTTGCAGAGGAGATGGGAGTAGCGGCTATAATAGGTGCATATTTAGCAGGCATAGTATTATCTGAAACACCTTTCAGAAGGAAGATAACCAATAGCATACAAGATTTATCATATGTACTTTTAACCCCTATATTCTTTGTGGTAACTGGGATGAAAGTTGACATAAGTCAAATGTTTTATGATTTGCCTTTTGGCATGGTTCTCTTAGCAGCTGCTGTACTTGGTAAGATGATAGGTTGTGGAGGGATAGCCAAACTTTTAGGATTTGAGAAAAAAGAATCGTTGCAGATAGGTATAGGGATGGTGCCTAGAGGAGAGGTGGCTCTGATAGTAACAGATATAGGGTTGAAACTTGGTGTAATCCCAAAAGGATTGTTTGCTTCTATAATATTTATGATACTGATTACAACTATTGGGACTCCGCCCTTTTTAAAAAGGTCTTTTGAATAAACAAAATAATTATAAAATTTATGGTGCTTTATGAGAGTAAAGGGGGTATAATTATGGGGGGTAAATATATGACTGGAGGTGCCCGTATGTACGCATTATTTATAGTTCTCAATAAGGCTGAGTGTTTGAATGAAATACTAATCAATATGAAGGATATAGGTATAACTGGAGCTACTATAGTTGATTCTGTTGGAGCCGGAAGACTTAGAAAAAGCATAGGCAAAGAGATACCTCTTATAGGAAGCTTTATGAAGGCTTTGGATACAGGAATAGCTAATAACAAGACTCTTTTTACAGTAGTGGAAAATAGGGAGAAACTAGAAAGCATTATGGAGCGGGTAGAGAAAATCTGCGGAGGAGATATGTCAAAACCAGATACAGGAATCATGTTTGCAGTTCCCATCGAGGTTTCTAAGGGAGGCAGTGTAAGCCGTGTAAAGGACAATGGGCCTAAAACATATAGAGCAGAGTGATGATAGTCTTCATTTCATTGTTCTGTTCTTTTTTTATATCTTGATGAATAGATTTATTAAGAGATTAACCTGGAGGGTAAATAAATGAACAGAATGGCTGCAGTTACTATTATAGGCTTTTTGTCCGGAATGTTGGGAACGGGCTTAGGAGGAGCAATAGTATTTTTTTTGAAGAAACCAGGAAAAAGATTTATGGGAGCGCTCTTAGGTTTCACAGGAGGTATAATGCTGGCAGTGGTTTGCTTCGATTTGCTTCCCCATGCTTTTGATATTGGAGGCATGATTATTGGATTTGCAGGTATACTATTAGGTATGGTCGTAATTTTTATTATAGATGGGTTGATAGTGGGAGCAGCTGAAGCCAAGAGTATGGGAGGAAGTATAAGCAAGAGCTTCATAAAGAGCGGAATTTTGTTGGGATTAGGTATAGCACTTCATAATTTCCCAGAAGGGCTTGCTATAGGTTCCGGTTTTGCGGCTAGCGATTCTATAGGCCTTAGTCTGGCTATTGTAATAGGCCTTCATGATATGCCGGAAGGTATAGCCATGGCAGTACCTTTAAGAATAGGTGGATATAATAGGGTAAAGATACTGGGTTATACCATTTTGGCAGGGATACCTACAGGTATTGGTGCCTTTATCGGAGCCCTGTTGGGAAATATATCCCCTGTATTTATATCTTTGTGTTTAGGTTTTGCAGGCGGCGCCATGCTTTATATAACCTGTGGCGAACTGATACCCAAAACTCAGACTCTATACAAAGGCAGAGCCACAATGGTGGGAATGTTGGTAGGATTACTTATGGGGCTTTATATAACTAAAGCCTTGGGATAGAAAAATGATTTTTTATGATGTATAAATAAAATCTTTTTATTGCTCACAAAATATATTTGTGCTATTATATTTGTAGTTTTATCATTGAACTAATCCTCGTTCAATATGGGAGGATAACCACCTATGAAAACAAAAGTCTTCTATTTAGAATATAACAATATAAACAAAAAAGTCATAGATGAAGCGGCAGCGGTTATTAGACAAGGAGGCACTGTTGTTTTTCCTACTGAGACAGTTTATGGATTAGGTGCCAATGCTCTTGATAGTAAATCCGTTAGCCGTATTTTTGAGGCTAAAGGCAGGCCTTCTGACAATCCATTGATAGTACATATTTCAAATTATGATATGCTCCTCTATTGTATAGGGGAGCCTTTGTCTGAAAAAGCCCAAAAACTTATTGCTTTTTTCTGGCCGGGGCCCCTCACTATAATATTTAAAAAATCAAAGAACATACCTGATGAAGTTACAGCAGGCTTGGATACAGTTGCCATTCGAATGCCTGATGATCCCATAGCTTTAAGTTTGATAGAAAGCAGCGGAGTGCCTATTGCAGCACCTAGCGCCAATATATCCGGCAGACCTAGTCCTACCAATCCAGAGCATGTGATAAAAGATATGGATACAAGGGTGGATATAATACTGTGTTCGAAAGATACCAAGGTAGGAATAGAGTCCACTGTATTGGATATATCCGGGGATAAACCAACTATATTAAGGCCAGGGGGAGCCACTTTGGAAGAGCTGGAAAAAATATTAGGGTCTGTAGAAATTGACAAAGGCATATTGGAACCAGATGTAATTCCTAAATCACCGGGGATGAAGTATACCCATTATGCTCCCAAAGCTCCTATGACAGTAGTTAGAGGAGATGAGGATAAGGTTAGGGAAAAGATGTTGGAGCTTGCCAATAGGGCTGAAGGAGAAGGATTAAAGGTAGGAATTTTGACTGTAGATGAAAATGTAGGTTATTACAAGGACTATATTTCAATAACTTTAGGCAGCAAAGATGACAGTGAAGAGTTGGCACATAATTTTTTCAGCGCTTTAAGGGAGCTTGACAAGCTTGATGTGGATATGATATTTGCTGAAGCCATAAGTGAAAAACATCTGGGTCTGGCAGTGATGAACAGGATGAAAAAAGCTGCAGGATTTAATATTGTAGAGGTGTAAGGTTATGTTTAATGTGTTATTTGTGTGTACAGGCAATACCTGTAGAAGCAGTATGGCAGAAATATTGTTTAAGGAAATATTGAAAAGGGAGAAATTGGACGATAAGGTTAGGGTAAAGTCTTCTGGGACTTCAGTCTATACTCCTTTGCCTGCTTCCGATAATGCATTAGAGGCTGTAAAGGAATTGGGCTTAGACCTTTCAAGCCATAGATCCCAAAAGATAAACATGGACCTGATGACGGAAGCAGATTTAATCCTTACTATGACTGGGTCTCATAAAGAACATGTGTTGAGAATAATCCCGGATGCTAAGGATAAAGTGTATACTCTGGTAGAATATGCAACCGGTGGACAAGAGGGAGACATATCAGATCCCTTTGGATATGACCTGGAGACCTATAAAAAATGCAGAGACGAAATCTTGAAATATTTAGAGATGATAGTAGAGAAAGTAAGACAAAAAGTAGAAAACAAGGCTGACGAGCAACCGAAATAGGATTTTCAGAACACTTGAAACTCGTACCCCACAACAAACTTATAAGGAATACCATGACAGAAGTCAATAGACTAGAGACCAGCGACTACTGACCAACTTAAAATACTTTAACAAAAACTAGAGACTGAAGACCATCGACCAGTGGCAACATAAATAACCCAACAAAAATGCAAGAGGCTAGCGACCAGTGGCCAGTGGCTAACTCAAAAGAAATACCCAAGATCAAAAATTCTGAGCTCTGAGTTCTTTTATCTCTTAGCTCATAGTTCATAGTTCAAAAATTCTGAGCCCTGAGTTCAGAGCTCTGAGTTCTATAAAAAAAGGAGCTGATTCTTGTGAAAGTTGTTATAGCCAGTGATCATGGCGGTTTTAGATTGAAACAGGAAATAATAAAGCATTTGGAGAGTAAAAATATCCAATATGAAGATTACGGGACTTATTCCGATGAATCGGTGGATTATCCTGATTTTGGGGAGAAATTAGGAGAAGCGGTAGCTTCAGGAAAGTTTGATAGAGGCATAGTTATTTGCGGAACCGGTATAGGAATATCCATATCAGCCAACAAAATACCAGGAGTTAGAGCAGCCCTTTGTCATGATTGTTTCTCCGCAAAGGCTTCAAGGGAGCATAATAATGCCAATGTGCTGGCTCTTGGAGAAAGGGTAATTGGAGTAGAATTGGCAAAAATGATAGTGGATATTTGGCTGGAAACCGAATTCCTAGGAGGAAGACACGAAAGACGAGTAGGTAAAATTGGGGCCATCGAAGAAAAGTATAGAAGATAGATGCTAGGTAATCTGTGTTCAGAGTTCAAATATAAGGAGGAAAATTATGAAAGATTTTGGAAACAATGTGCACATAATAAACCATCCTATGGTACAGCACAAATTGACTATACTGAGAGATAAAAACACAGGAGTTAAAGAGTTCAGAGAAGTCACTGAAGAAATGGCTTTGTTTATGGGTTATGAAGTGACAAGAAACCTACCCCTGGAAGAAGTGGAAGTTGAAACTCCCATATGTAAAACTACGTCTAAGGTAATATCGGGAAAGAAATTAGGCATTATTCCAATCTTGAGAGCCGGATTGGGGATGGTAGATGGACTATTAAAACTGGTACCTACAGCTAAAGTAGGACATATCGGACTTTATAGAGATCCTGAAACTTTAAAACCTGTTGAATATTATTGCAAGCTGCCTACTGATGTAGCAGAAAGGGAGCTGATAGTATTAGATCCTATGCTGGCTACAGGAGGCTCAGCCATCGCTGCAGTAACATTTTTAAAGGAAAAAGGTGCGAAAAATATAAAACTGGTTAATTTATTGGCGGCACCGGAAGGCATTGAAGCGGTGCTAAAAGTACATCCAGATATTGATATATACGTAGCAGCTGTCGATGAAAGGCTTAATGAGCATGGTTACATAGTGCCAGGATTGGGAGATGCAGGCGATAGGCTATTTGGAACTAAGTAAATTATCCAAAGGAGAATATTATGAATAATGATAAGAATAGGCCTTCTTGGGATGAATATTTCATGGAGATTGCGGAAGTAATAAGGAAGAGATCTACATGCTTAAGAAGGCAGGTGGGAGCATTAATTGTCAAGGACAACCGCATATTGTCCACAGGTTACAATGGAGCTCCTAAAGGCCTTAAGCATTGTTCTGAAGTAGGTTGTACCAGAGCTAATTATAATGTACCTTCCGGTGAAAGGCATGAATTATGCAGAGGCCTTCATGCAGAGCAAAATGCAATAATTCAAGCAGCGGTTTTTGGTATAGCCATTGAAGGCGCGACTATTTATACAACCTTATCCCCATGTGTACTTTGCACAAAAATGATAATAAACTCTGGAATAAAAAGGATAGTATTGAGGGAACAATATAATGACCCTCTAGCCATCGAAATGCTAGAGGAATCAGGAATTACAATCACCAAAATGGACTAATGGGTAAACAGACAAATAGGCAAATGCGCTATGTCTTTCTAAGGCTAGCGTTGAGTATTAGACTATATGGGTATAGCGAAACTCTCATGTCTTGTGCCCCATATAGCGTACAAACTGAAATGTACTAACTTCCAAAAACCATTAACGTATCAGCAAAGAAATTTATAGCTACAAAAATATGAAATTCAGTGGTTTTTGTGTTTTTAGTGGTTCCAAAAAATTATTGATTTCAAAATAAAGAAAATTTTACATCATGTTATTTTACCGAAAAAGTAAAAAATAATATGGGGAAGAACTGATAAAACCTGAAAAATACAAGTTTGACAATGATAAGCATTTGTTTTAAAATGAAAATATTGGACAGATTATTAATTAATACCCAGGAGTGATATAATGAAAAACTTGATTATGGCTTTTGCAGTACCAGCCGTCTTTGCATATTGCGTTACTCCTTTTGTGAAGCAGTGGGCAGAGAAAGTGAAAGCCATAGATGTACCAAGTGATAATAGAAGAGTTCATAAGAGGCCGACTCCTTTGCTTGGCGGGTTATCTATATATTTTGCATGTATTGTAGGAATGCTATTGTATCTGCCCCTCAATAAGAAGATTATTGGGGTTTTGGCCGGAGCCACCTTAATAGTTATATGTGGCTATTTCGATGATAGAAAACCTCTTTCACCTAAGATAAAATTTGCTGTTCAAATATTGGCAGCTATTATAGCCATGTATTGCGGTGCAAGGATAGATAGGATAACCAATCCGCTGGATTTTATCTTTGATAAACAGTGGATAGAGTTAGGAGTATTTGCTTATCCTGTAACATTGCTCTGGATTGTAGGGTTGACTAATGCCTTCAATTTGATAGATGGTCTTGACGGGTTAGCAGCAGGTTTATCAGCCATATCGTCATTGACTCTTTTGACTGTGGCTTTGCTCACAGGACCCGAAAATCCTTATATCATAATTATGACTGCTATACTTGCAGGCTCTATTCTTGGGTTCCTGCCTTACAACTTTAACCCTGCCAAGATATTCATGGGAGACACAGGAGCTATGTTTTTAGGATATATGCTGTCGGTGATTTCCGTTTTAGGCGTTTTGAAGAGTGCTGCTGCCTTATCCATGTTGGTTCCTATCTTTGCAATGGGTCTGCCTATATTTGATACTCTACTTGCAATGATCAGGAGGTTTGTCAACGGTAGGTCAGTGGTGGAAGCAGACAAAGGCCATCTGCACCATAGGTTGCTGGATAAGGGGTATAGCCAAAAGAAGGCTGTTTTGACCTTGTATTCCATAAGTGCCATTTTGGGTGCAGGAGCTGTTGCTTTGGTGGAGACAAAGCTAAAAACTGCATATATACTTGTATTT
>ERZ773359.5856-NODE-5856-length-11419-cov-5.353661_pt1 | contig 11419 bp, 11 predicted proteins | sample MGYA00374955_ERZ773359 | MGnify/ENA primary metagenome ERZ773359 (study PRJEB29098, sample SAMN04486028) | biogas fermenter metagenome | study: EMG produced TPA metagenomics assembly of the Biogas fermentation microbial communities from Germany - Plant 4 DNA1...
ACCTATGACCCCCTGCTTGTAAGGCAGGTGCTCTCCCAGCTGAGCTATGCGCCCCTTTATGGTGACCCGTGGGGGAATCGAACCCCCGTTACCGCCGTGAAAGGGCGATGTCTTAACCGCTTGACCAACGGGCCATAATGGTGATCCACCGGAGAATCGAACTCCGGACACCATGATTAAAAGTCATGTGCTCTACCGACTGAGCTAGTGGATCATCTTTTTGAGTAATGACGCTCACATTTATACATTCTACATGCTTAAAGCTATTTTGTCAACATTATTTTTGAGTTTTTTTATTAGCAAATTTTGCTTTCATCATGCTATTAAAAATTCCTTAATAGGTGATGTACTGATATTATAATAGCAACAATAAATTTTTTCAATGGTAAAAATTATTTTTTGCATAGATTATTACTTGATTTTTTCTATTATATCCCTTGCTACAACTATGCCTGTCACCGAAGCTTGCATAAGCCCTCTTGTAATTCCTGCTCCATCTCCTATTGCATATAGATTTTTAACTGAGGTTTCAAATTTATTATTTACCTTTACCTTGCTAGAATAAAACTTGCATTCAACTCCATATAACAATGTGTTCTTAGAATAAAGGCCGGGAGCTATATTATCAAAGGCCTTTAAAGCTTCTATAATAGATACAAGATATCTATGAGGCAGCACATAACTTAAATCTCCAGGCACAGCATTCTTTAATGTGGGTATAGTGGTGGATTTTTTCAGCCTATCTTTATCTGTCCTTCTTCCTTGAAGCAAATCTCCCAACCTCTGAACCAAAATACCGCCGCCTGTTAACATATTCGCCAACCTTGCTACATATTTTCCATACTCAATAGGTTCTTTAAAAGGTTCTGTAAATCTAGTAGAAACCAGCATGGCAAAATTTGTATTATCAGTTTTAAGTTTATCATCTGCATAACTATGGCCATTTACAAGCGCCAAGCCACCTTCATAGTTTTCCTGGGACACAACGCCACCCGGATTCATGCAAAAAGTTCTTACTTTGTTATCAAAAGTATCTGAATAATAAACCAATTTAGCTTCATAAAGGTCCTTGGTCAAGTGATCCATAATGCTGTTTGGTACCTCTACTCTTACACCAATATCAACTGCATTGTTATTAGTGCAAATGGATAATTTCCTAGTTTGTTCTGAAAGCCATTCTGCACCACCTCTTCCAGGAGCTGCAACAATGTAGTCTCCATGGATGGTTTTGACTTCATTATTTTTTGTTCTAATAACTACAGATTTAGCTTCCCCATTTTGCTCCAGTATGTCCAATACCGTAGTCATTTCTGAAAATGAAACTTTTTCATTATTGACTAAATATTCGTACATACCTTCCAAAACATAATAAGCCTTTTCTGTGCCCAAATGTCTTACAGGACAAGGTACAAGTTGAATATTATGCTTTGATGCTTCATATTTAACATCATCTATAACTCTATTGTTTAATCCATATATTTCACTTTTAGCTCCGAAACTCAAATAGATAGAATCAGCATAATTTATCAATTCTTTAGCCTCATCTTCTGTCATATAATCGGTAATATTTCCTCCTACTTCCGGACTTAAGGACAATTTACCATCACTAAATGCTCCTGCTCCTGACCAGCCAAATGTAATTCCGCAGGGATCACAACCTGCACACTTTCCAAGGCTTCTTGCAGGACATTTTCTTTGGGATAAATTCCTTCCTTTATCCAATATGAGTATGTCCAAACCTCTTTTATTTTTTACCAATTCCAAAGCAGTAAATATCCCTGCAGGTCCAGCACCTATTATTATCACATCATATTTATTCTTCATTTTTTTCACCCTTTTATAAGCATTTTCCCTTTTTTGTCCATAAGTCATCATTGTATAAGATAGGGTTTTGACCGTATTTTATATTAACAGATGTAGTTTTCATAGTCAACTAAAAGCATAGTTATCAACAGCCCATTTATTTATTTTTATTCTTTCCTTGTTTATGACATATTTTTTGGTTCAATTCAACAATTATTATGTAAATATGTCATATTTGTTCATATAATTCCAACATTCTGTATTTTGTGGTTTACGACTACTGCCAATTTTAAATCCACATTATCCACATTATCCACAGAGATATGCACATATGTTCGACCAACCTTTTGTATATGTGTGTTTTCAATGGCTGTAGAATAGATGTTTTTTGTATTTTTCTAATTATCCACCTTTTACATAAAATCCTGTGGATAACTTGATGATATTCATTATATTTATATGAAAAAAACCGCGAAAATCGCGGCATTTTATATTTTTGCTTTATCTGCAAACTTTGTAAATTGGCCTAACCATACTAATTCCACTACGCCAGTAGGACCATTTCTTTGCTTAGCAATAATCACTTCTCCAATATTCTTTTTTTCGGAATCAGGATTATAATATTCATCCCTGTATAAAAGCATAACAACATCTGCATCTTGTTCTATAGCACCTGATTCTCTTAAGTCTGACAATACAGGTCTATGATCAGCTCGCATTTCCGGTGCTCGACTTAGTTGAGAAAGTGCAACTACAGGCACGTCCAGTTCTCTGGCAAGGGCTTTCAAAGACCTGGATATATCAGAAACTTCTTGCTGCCTGCTGTCGTATTTAGTGCTGCCTGACATGAGCTGTAAATAGTCTATGGCTACTAAACCTAACCCATGTTCTATCTTCAATCTTCTGCATTTAGCTCTCATTTCAGTTATAGTAATTGCTGGAGTATCATCTATAAATATAGGCTTATCAGCCAATACACCCATAGCCTTGGCTAGTTTTATCCATTCATCCTCTGTTATATCGCCGGTTCTTAATCTATGGGCATCAATTAATGCTTCTGAACAAAGCAATCTTTGTGAAAGTTGTTCCTTTGACATTTCAAGAGAAAATACAGCTACAGGAATTTGCTCCCTAACAGCTGCATGGTGCACTATATTCATCATAAGTGCTGATTTGCCCATAGAGGGTCTTCCTGCGATCAATATAAAATCTGATTTCTGTAACCCTGATAATTTTTGGTCTAAATCAGTAAAACCAGTCGGTATTCCAGTAATTTTCCCTTTATTTAAATATAATTCTTCAATTCTGTCAAAATTGGAAGTCAATATCTGCTTAATGGGTACAAACCCTCGGGTAGATCTGCTCAGAGAAATATCGAATACACTTTTTTCTGCTTGTTCAATTACTTCACCAGGATCTTCCGGATTATCGTAACATTTGGACATAATATCGCTGGAGGATTTAATAAGTTTCCTTAGTAAAGACTTCTCTTCAACAATCTTCACATAATGTTCTATATTGTGAGTTGTGGGAACAATATTCATAAGCTGAGTAAGGTAGGTAATACCTCCAACAGCTTCAAGGGTATTTCTGCCTTTTAATTTTTCCGTTAATGTAATCAAATCTACTGGATTATTTTCATTAAATATATCTACTATTGCTTCAAATATTTCTTTATGGACTTCTCTATAGAAGTCATCGCCTTTCAGCACTTCCGAAGCAGTGGATATGGCTTCCTTATCCAATAACATAGCTCCCAAAACAGATTGTTCCGCTTCGATGCTATTCGGCGGTATCCTTTGTATCAACTCACTCATAATCACACCTCACAAATAATAAAGCTATCTGGTTAAAAATTCCACTACTTCTCTTATATTGCCTGCATTGATTATGTTTATACCTTTAATATCTCCAACATCCTTTTTATTCTCACAGGGTATTATCATATTTTTAAAACCTTCCCGAATAGCAGCATTTATTTTTTCCTTTACTCCTCCTACTGCTTTTACATTTCCTGATATGGATATTTCTCCTGTTATGCAGCAATCTTTAGGCATTGGCTTTTTCATGATTGCAGAGTACAAAAGACATGTTATTGCCAATCCTGCAGAGGGTCCGTCTACTTTAGCTCCTCCCAAACAATTAACATGTATATCATATTCATCTGGGTTTATTCCCATATTATATTTTAGCACAGTTAAAGCATTAAAAAGAGAATCTCTTATCATAGAGCCTGCTGTTTCATTAAACCTTACCGAGCCTCTTTCATCTTTCCTCTTAAATGCTAAAGCTTCAAATTCAATAATACTTCCATAATATCCGCTTACTCCCGCTCCATAGATTTTTCCTATTTCAGTTCCTATACGATTTGCCTTATATTCATCCCTTACCAGGGAGCCCAACACCATTTTAGCTCTATCATAGTCTATTACAATCTCTTCCTGAGGCTTTTCATATAAATAGCTGGAATAGCAATCCAATAACACGTTTATGGCTTTCCTGCCATCGTAAGTGTATCTGCTTATCAATTTTTTTGCATCATCATCTATGCTTATCCCCAGTCTTTTTGCGCCATTTTCTAGTATATCTGCAATATTTTTTGGACTCAGGGGATCAAAAAATATTTCTGCACATCTAGATCTCAATGCCGGGTTAATTTCTTCAGGTCTTCTGGTGGTAGCGCCAATGAGGATAAAGTCAGCCGGTGCCCCTTCCTTAAACAACATATGAATATATTTTGGTATTTCATCGCTGTTTTCATCATAGTATGAAGATTCAAAGCTTACCCTTTTATCCTCCAAAACTTTTAGTAGTTTGTTCTGCAGCATTATGTCCAATTCGCCTATTTCATCAATAAACAAGACCCCTCCATGAGCTTCCGTCACCATGCCTGGTTTAGGCTCCGGTATGCCTACTTCTGAAAGGTCTTTTTTTGCTCCTTGATATATAGGGTCATGTACAGAACCAAGAAGAGGGTTCACCGCTTCTCTAGGATCCCACCTTAACGTGGTTCCGTTTACTTCAACAAAAGGGGCATCTTTTTCAAAGGGGCTGTATTCCTTTTCCTTGGCTATTTTGAGAGCTATCCTGGCAGCAGATGTTTTTCCTACTCCTGGAGGGCCGTAAATAATGACATGTTGAGGAAAAGGAGAGGCAATCTTTGATATTAGATTCTTTACTCCTTCGGATTGCCCGATAATCTCATCTTCATTTTGAGGTCTTAAAACATCGGATATCTGTTTAGTCAGAGTAATTCTTTTTTTCTTCTCCAAGTCTGCATACTTTTTAAGTGTAGATGAATTCTCATTATAAGAATGCTTTTTTATAACCTGCAGTTTAATTTGGTTCAAATATTCTCTTTCATTTTCTTGAATCTTGTTAAGTATTTCCTGTTTTATTAGATTTTCTGTATATACTCTTGCAGCTTTATCAGATAGCTTGTCCCTAATGATTTCCAAAAGATTATCCAATCCTTCTTCCGCTTGGGATGCGGCAATTTCTTCTTCTGGAATTACAACTTCCCAGAGTTTCATTGCCTTTTCTTTTGGATCTTTTAAATTCTCAATATCTGAAAACTTCATTTCTCCATATATCTTCTTACTATAATCAATAAGTACATCCAGTAATTGATCTTTGCTGTATATCCTGCTTTGTTCCAAAGTTAATCCCTCTTCTCTATTCTTCTACAATAGTTACTTTAACCTTAGCCGCTATTTCAGGGTAAACCTTTATTTCAATCTCTTGCGTTCCCAGAGATTTAATAGCATCATCAAGAACTATTTTTTTTCTATCTATTTCAATTTTATGTTCTTTTTTAATTATATCAGCAATGTCTTTAGCCGTAATGGAGCCAAAGAGTTTACCGCTGACTCCAGCCTTAGTCTTTATCACAACCTCTATATTGCTCAGCTTTTCTGCTAATGCCTTGGCTTCTTCCATTTCTTGTGCTTTTTTCTTCTCCAAGACCTTCTTCTTATCTGATATTTCTTTTAATTTGGTGTCAGTTGCTTCTACCGCCAGTTTCTTAGGAAGCAAAAAGTTTCTTGCATAGCCATCACTGACATTCACTATATCGTCTTTTTTGCCTAATGATTTAACATCTTGCAAAAGAACTACTTTCATTTTCGTTCACCTTCCTTTAAATACTCATCTAATGCATTCTTAATCATTAAGATGGCCTCATCCATATCAATGCCGGAAAGCTGGGCTCCTGCTACAGTCAAATGCCCGCCCCCACCTAATTTTTCCAATACAATTTGCACATTTATATCTCCAAGTGAACGCCCACTTATATAGATATAACCTTCTCTCTCTGATAGTACAAAAGATGCATTAATACCTTTGATATTTAATAGTTCATCTGCCGCCTGAGCCGCGATAAGAGCAGGATTGACAACATTCTTGGGTATGTATGAAATTGCAATATTGTTTCTATACAATTGGGCCATTTTAACAACTTCTGCTCTTGCTAAAAATGTATCCATATCGTCTTGAAACAGTTGTCTAGTCAAAGTAGTATCGGCACCAGCTCTTCTCAAGAATGATGCAGCTTCAAAGGTTCTAACTCCTGTCTGAAAAGAAAAATTCTTCGTATCTATGAAGATACCCGCTAATAAAGCTTCTGCTTCTATTTGTTTAATCTTAGGCTTTTCAAACATATACTGCAAAATCTCTGTCACCAATTCACTGGTGGATGAAGCGTAAGGTTCTATATATGTCAAAACCGCATCATCTACAAATTCCGTACCTCTACGGTGATGATCTATCACAACCTTTTTTTCTATTTTATTTATCAATTGAGGTTCTACTGTAAAACTCGGTCTATGTACATCCACTATTATAAGTAGAGTACCTTTGCTGTCAAAGGACAAAGCCTCATCTCCACTGATAAATACATTATCATATTCCTCATCTTTTTGAAGTTCATTCATTAAATTCTCTATGCCGGCATTTCTTTTATCCAATACTATTTTAACGGGTTTGCTTTGGTTTTTACAACACCTATATATTCCCAATGAAGCTCCTAAGCAATCTAAATCAGCCATCTCATGACCCATTATTAGTATATCTTGGGACTGTTCAATTAACTGTCTAAGTGCATAGGCTATAACTCGGGCCTTTACTTTGGTTCTCTTTTCAACAGCCTTTGATTTGCCCCCATAAAAAGATAATTTATCATAATTCTTAACTACTGCTTGGTCTCCTCCTCTTGCTAAAGCTATGTCCATAGCACTTTTTGCAAATTTTTGAAGCTCGCTAAGAGTTTTCCCGTTTACTCCAACGCCTATGCTTAAGGTCAGAGGGATCTGATTGCCTGAGTTTATTTCTCTAACTTTATCCAGGATTTCAAAACGATTTTCCTCCATCAATGACAGCTGTTTTTGTGTAAAATGAAGGATATATTCTCCATTAGAATATTTTTGAATTGAAGCATTGTTCAATAAAGCCCAAGAACCTATTATTCTATCTAAATCAGCTAATATCACCGGTTGATAAACTTCATCAACATCTTTCAGTACTTCATCAAGATTATCTACTTCCAATATGGCTACTACATTTTTTTCTTCTAAATACCTGTTTTTGAGTAGTACATATTCGGTTTTATCAATCAAATAGATAATTATTATTTGTCTATCATGGTCATCCTCAGATATATCAAAGGGCTCACAATGTAAATCGTAAAATCTGTCTTTCACACTTGTATTTTTAAATTCCTTCTTTCCCTCTTTTAATACCATGTCTAAATCAAAACTTGGTAAATAGGTTTTCACATTTTCATCCAGCATATAATTACCTTTAAATATCTCAAGGAATAATGAGTTATACCAGCTTATATTTCCTTCCTGGTCGCAGATTACTAACGGAAAAGGCAGGTTAAGTATAGCATTTTTTGTTGCAAAATCTACTCTTTCCGATAGTTTTTCTATGTAAAGCCTTAATTCTTCTTTTTTTTGGTTTTTTTCCTTTAAGTTGTAATAAATAAGATATACAAGCAATACAATGCCTATCAATCCTATTAATTGATTATAAAAACTTATAATCAATACACTTATACCTATAATCCACAAGTAGATGTTAGGATCAGGCATTATCATTCTATGGATAAACCTGCCTTTCATCATATCCCCCCGATATGTTTTTTTCTTAGTTTTCTCAGGTCAAAGATTGTATCTATAAGTCCTGCTATAGTAAGATAGTTAGATAAACTGGTAAACAACAAGAATAGTATTATAATTTTTAATGCTTTTTTTATACCGTATTTATCCAATAGGAAAGAAGCTGCGGCCAAGCCTATAATGGTAAATACCCATTTTATAATATATATTATGTTTATTTGGACAGTATCCATATTTGGAATTTTTAAATAGGATCCTATCATTGTCAATAACAAAATTATCAACATGCCCAAGGAAAAATTATCTGGCACTCTCCATTTTGAAAAAGGCGTCAAGTCTTCGATTTCATGTCTCATTCTTCCTAATATTAGTTTTACAGACTTATAATTTATGAAAGAAAAAAACATGCCGCTTAGTAAAAATAAAGTTGGTATTACATACCGTATTGCAGTAAGACTTTCTTTCATAGTATCAATTGTGTTCTTTAACTGTTCTTCTGCAATTCCCATTGACCTGTAAAGCTCTGCAGCTGAATCAATGGATTGACTCATCAAGTTCATCATCTCTTCCATAGCATTAGTAGCAGACTGGCCTGCTAAAAAAAATCCAAATAATATGCCAAATACAGAACATACAGCCAATACCAATCCTGATATGGTTACATTTATTGAAGCTTTAACCCTTTTATACATTAATGAACCCATTACTATACCTGCTATTCCAAAAACTAAAAACATGTATAAACCACTAAAAGGTTCTGTAAATATTGCAACAATCAATGCCGCCACTATTGCTGAGACTAAGCTTACTTTAAAACCATTCCTAAAACCTACAATAATAATGGGTGTAGGCCAGAACATCCCTAATAATGATAAAAAAGGCATATAGTAAACCATTATACCTAATACAGCCGTTACAGAGGCTAATATTGCACCTTCAACCAATGCCTTCGTATTCATCTTACTCATCATACACCTCTTCTAATGCTTCTGCAAATATTCGGAAAGATCAGAAAGATCTCCATACCACTTTTCTGTCTCATGACCTTCCAACATGCCAATTTTTATTTTGTCCATTATTTTAGAATCAATTACACTAAAAGGCAGGCCTAGCCTTTTACCCAATAAATATGTAACCAATATAAGATTTGCCAGAATATCCAAAAGAGCTTCTCGGCTTGTTTTAGTACTTTTCAGTAATATTTGATATAGGGACGCTACAGATGTTAAAAGTTCACTTTTCAGAAATTCTATGATTCTTATATTTCTAGTAATATCTGTTTCCTTTTGCATACTATCCCCCCAGTGACTAATAAGTTTCTATGGTTTTTTATTATGCCTAAAGTAATATACGCCTTTATCAATACCGATATTTAATCATTATAATATCATACTGGCACTGTATTCACAATAAAATAAAAACCCGGATTTCTCCGGGTTAAGCATTATTCTGCAGTAAAAGGCAGTAAAGCAATATTCCTTGCCCTTTTTATTGCAACTGTAAGCTGTCTTTGATGTTTTGCGCAATTTCCTGAAATTCTTCTAGGTATTATTTTACCTCTTTCAGTTATATATCTGCGCAATCTATTAACATCTTTATAATCTATTTTCTCTATTTTATCTATGCAAAAGTTGCATACACGCTTCTTAGGCTTACGCATCTTACCACCACCTGAACTTCCATGTTTATTCAAAATTATTCACTCCTATCCATATCAAAATGGAAGATCATCTTCCTCTTCTATTGGATAGAAATCTTCTGTCTCAACGCCAATACCTCTTGGGTCGGCTTGGCTTCTAGAATCAGGAGCCCTATCCAAAAAACCAACCTCATCGGCGACTACCTCATATGAATAATGGCGCTTACCTTCCTGGTCGTCCCAAGTTCTGGATTGAAGTCTTCCGGATACAGACACTAATCTACCTTTTCCTACATATTTATGAACATTCTCAGCTACTTTGCCAAACACCACTATAGGCAAAAAATCTGCAGTCTGTTGTCCTTCTCTTTTATAAACCCTATCCACTGCAAGTGTGAACCTGGTGATTGCTAATTGACTGTCGGGAGTATACCTTATTTCTGGATCTCTAGTCAATCTTCCAACAAGGGCTACTTTATTCATATTGTTACACCGCCTTTTTATTTTTCAATCCTTACGATGAGATGTCTAAGCAAGTCTTCTGTTATGCCAAATACTCTGTCCAATTCCTTTGGTAAATGGCTATCTGCCTTATATTTCATGTAAACATAATAGCCTTCCGTATAATCCTGTATAGGATAAGCAAGCTTTCTTTTTCCCCATTCTTCTAAGGTATCCATTTCTCCGTTTTCTTCAACAATAGCCTTAAACCTTTCAACCATAGCTTTTGTAGCTTCTTCATCCATATCAGGCTTTAAAATATATATAGTCTCATACAAGTTCATTACAATTCACCTCCTCCCCACGGACTAGCGGCCCTGTTTATACAGAGCGAGGAATTTCGCCATAATATTATACCATTTCAGCATTTTAACATCAACTATTTATTTTAAATATTTTCATCCGATTCAGCGGTTTTTACTACTTTTTTTACAGATTTCTCAAATTTCACTCTGGGAAGCATTACAACCCTACCACAACCAAGGCATTTCATCTTAAAATCAGCACCTACCCTAGTGATCTCCCATTCCTTGCTGCCACAGGGATGTACTTTTCTAGTTTCAACAATATCTCCTATATTATACTTCTTTGGATAATACATAGTAGCCTCCTTCTATTTTCTATCATTGAAATCTATATGTACTTTCCTGGGATAAGGTATTTCAATATTTTCTCTATCAAAGGCTTCTTTTATTTCTTTTCTTACTTCCCTTTCCACCGACCAATGCTTCAAAGGTAGTGTCCTTATTATCATTCTTATCTTCACTTCACAATTCCCAATAGCTGTCACTCCAAGAACTAATGGTTTTTCAACCACTTTTTCTTTATTGTTTTCATAATATTTTTCTCCCACATCATTCAACACCTTGATGGCCTTGTTGATATCTTCTTCATAAGCAATTCCAATTTCAACAATTGCTAGTGAATTGCCTCTGCTATGATTTGTTACAGTTTTGATTTCTCCGTTAGGAATTATATGTAAATCTCCATTAAAGGCTCTAATTTTCGTGGTTCTAAGTCCTACTTCTTCTACAGTGCCTCCAGCAGATCCTATAGTCACATAATCTCCTACCGCATACTGATCTTCAAATAATATAAAAAACCCTGAAATCACATCTTTAACCAGGTTTTGGGCTCCAAAGCCTATTGCCAAACCTCCTAATCCTGCTGCTGCAAGTATGGATTCAGTAGGAATGTTTAACACATTGAGTATAGAAATAAACATAATAATATATATGGTATAACGTACAATACTTCTCATCAAGCCTGAAAGTGTGTTAGATTTTTTTTCATCCATTTTTAATTTTGGAGAAAGTTTAAAAAAATTATTTATTAACTTATTTATTATAACATTCACAAT
>ERZ773359.5858-NODE-5858-length-11415-cov-5.546743_pt1 | contig 11415 bp, 9 predicted proteins | sample MGYA00374955_ERZ773359 | MGnify/ENA primary metagenome ERZ773359 (study PRJEB29098, sample SAMN04486028) | biogas fermenter metagenome | study: EMG produced TPA metagenomics assembly of the Biogas fermentation microbial communities from Germany - Plant 4 DNA1...
GGTAGTAATCATGGAGAAGCAGCATGATCTCATAGGGCGCCACCTCGCCGGTAAAAGGCAGGCTGGAAATGAACAGCACAAGCCGCCCACTGCGCAGCCGCGCCAAGCGCTCTCTGAGGGCTTGAGCTTCCTGCCAACTGAAAGGGTTAAAGGCCCACTCTTTTTGGCCGGGAAGGTGGTCTTCCACCCTCTCGGCACCCAAGGCTACGATTAACTTGTCGTAAGACAAGCTACCTGCTGTAGTCAGAGCCACCCTGTGGGGGAGGTCAAGTCCTTCCACCTCGGTCTGGATGAACCTAAGGCCGCGGCCTTGGAGCAGCGAAAGGGCGCGGGTGAGCTGCTGGGGCCGGCGGCGACCCACGATCAGCAGGGGGAGAGAGGCCAAAAAAAGGTGGACCGGGCTGCGGTCCACCAAGACTAACTGGTATCCTGAAGGTAGAACGTCAGCCAGCACGTTGGCGGCAGCGACTCCCGCCGTGCCTCCTCCGAGAATGAGGATGGTCTCGCCCAAGATCAACTCTCCTTAAAGTGCGTTTATCTTGGGTAGCATGCCCATTGTGCTGGCGTTTATCCCTACTAACCCAGGTCTTTGGCTGGGTTCCACTCCTGCCACACATTGCCCACCAGCCCAGGGCCTGGTTTGAGGGTGGCTTTGCCTGGCTGCCAGCCGGCGGGGGTCACCTGCGTACCCTTGCTGGCCCTGACGAGCTGGAAGGCTTTGATCTGCCTGAGGGTTTCCGCGACGTTGCGTCCCACAGGCGGTGTCATTACTTCGAAGGCTTGGACTATGCCGTCTGGATCGATCAAAAAGCGTCCGCGGGTTTCCGTGCCCGACTCTTCATCATACACTCCGTAGAGCCGGCCGATATTGCCGTTTTAGTCGGACAGCATTGGGAAGGGGATATCCTGGTCGCGCAGCATCTTCTTCAGCTCATGGTCATTCCACATCTTATGCACATAGACACTGTCCACACTGATGGAAAAGACTTTGACACCAAGTTCTTCAAACTCAGGGTATTTCTCAGCAACTGCTGAGACTTCTGTAGCTCAGACGAAGGTAAAATCACCTGGGTAAAAGCACAGCATGATCCAATTACCTTTGAACTCTGCCAAGTCCACCTCCACGAACTTGCCCTGGTAAAAGGCCGGAGCGCTGAACATGGGGGCTGGTTTGCCAACCTGGATCATCTTTCTCTCCTCTCCCTTCGGTGCTTCCTGTACAACAGCCATTTCCACCGCCTGCTTGGGCTGTCCCTTAGGACGCTGGCAGCCGGGGCCAAACTCTTTCATAATCCGCGACCCCCTTCGTAATGATTTTAATTATCAACTTCTGCTTGTGATCGTCAATTCCTTCCATTTTTCCCATATTTTCCTTTAGGCAGGGAATTGGCAGGATGCGGAGAAAAAGGGAGAAGATGGCAGATAACCGACCCAAAGGAGGGGCTTGTGAGTGAAGCTGAATTACCGCAGAACATTTTTCATCGGCTTAGCCTTTATGTCCATTTCCGCTTTCTGGAACGTCTACGACAGCATTATCCCCCTGATCCTCAAGCACACTTTTGGCATAGGCGACACGCTATCCGGTGTGATCATGGCTCTAGACAATATCTTGGCCTTGTTCATGCTGCCTTTGTTTGGGGCCTTATCGGATCGCGTGGATACTCCCATCGGTAAGCGCATGCCCTTTATTCTGGGCGGTACTGCTGTGGCTGTAGCGGCCATGGTGGTGATCCCGGCGGCAGATAACGCGGTGAACCTGCCCTTGTTCATCGGCTCCCTGCTCGTTGCCCTGGTGGCCATGAGTACCTATCGTTCACCCGCCGTGGCCCTCATGCCCGATGTGACGCCCAAGCCGCTCCGTTCGCAGGCGAACGGTATCATCAACCTCATGGGAGCGCTGGGGGTCATTTATTCGCTAGCTCTCATCTCAGTGCTTGTGCCCAAGGAGGGCAAACCCAACTATCTGCCCATTTTCGCTTGTGTGGGAGCGCTGATGGTGGTGGCGGTGGTGATCCTCTTCCTCACGGTGAAGGAGAAGAAGCTCGCTGCGGCCATGCGTGCTCATGAGGGGGAAGAAGAAGTAGAGGAGGCTCAGCCCCAAGGCGGGTCCATGGAACCCGCGGTCAGGCGGAGTTTCGGATTGATCTTGGCCTCCATCTTCTTCTGGTTCTTTGCCTATAACGCGGTGACGACAGCCTTTTCCAAGTACGCCCAAAGTTATCTGGGCATCGCCGGAGGGGGATTTGCCAACAGCCTGATGCTGGCCACGGTCGCGGCGGTCATCGCCTTTATACCTGCAGGTCTCATCGCCGCTAGAATCGGGAGAAAGAGAACGATTATGGCGGGCATCACAGTGCTGGGGCTGTCCTTTTTCGCCGCTTCCTTCTTCCGGGCATTCTCGCCCCTGCTCAACGTACTTTTGGTCTTGATCGGTTTTGCCTGGGCGGCCATTAACGTGAACTCCTACCCTATGGTAGTGGAAATGGCCAAGGGCGCGGACATCGGGAAATACACGGGGTACTACTACACCGCGTCCATGTCAGCCCAGATCCTCACGCCGATTCTCTCTGGTTACTTCATGGAGCGTTTTGGCTACGGCACGCTGTTTCCCTATGCTACGGTGTTCATGGTCCTGGCCTTTCTCACTATGAGCCAGGTGCGGCACGGGGACAGCAAGGCCGTGAGTCCCAGGAGTAAGCTGGAGTTGTTGGATGTGGACTGAGGCAGAAGGTAGATCAGATTAGTGAAGGAGAGGGATATAGAAGTTGGAAGTACGTGCCCTGCAGTTCAACGCGCATGTGGAAACGGATCTGTTGTGCTTGGTTGCTGAAGAAGGGGTTCGGGATTACGCCTGGCCCAGTGCGGTAGTTGGCCAGCTCATGGCTGCGCAAAAGTTCGCAGGCAAGCTTGGTGAAAAGGCCTCTTGTGTCTACCTGCCGGAAGGGGCGGAAAGGCCTCTGCGAGTGGTGGCTGCGGGCCTGGGGAAAACAGCAGAGTTGACGCCAGAAACGGTGCGTCGAGCGCTTGGAGCTGGGCTGAAAGAAGCCGAACGGCTCAAAGTTGATGTCCTTACGATCATGCCCTGGAACTGCCCAGGCCTGGACGCTGGTGACGCAGCGCGGGGGGTGACCGAGGCGTTTCTCTTGGCTTCCTACCGCTTCAACCGCTATCTTGCGGACAAAAAGGAGTGTTCGGTGCGCACCCTGCAGGTGGGCTACACACCAGATCAGGAAGTGGCAGTGATTGCCGGGATCAAGCTGGGGCAGACCTTGGGTGAAGCCACCAATTTGGCCCGCGATCTGGTGAACGAACCCGGTAATGTGCTCACTCCCGAAAGGCTGGCCCAGGAAGCCCAAAAGGCCGGGGAGAAATATGGTTTTGCTGTAGAGGTCTGGGAGGAAGATAGAATTGCCGAACTGGGCATGGAAGCGTTCCTTGCTGTAGGCAAGGCCAGCACCAACCGGCCCAGGCTTATTGTCATGCGCCACTTGGGCGATCCCGCCCATCCTGATCAGATTCTGGGCCTGGTGGGCAAAGGGATCACCTTTGACAGCGGCGGACTGTCTTTGAAACAGGCCAAGGGTATGGAAGCCATGAAGTACGACATGGCTGGCGCCGCTGCGGTCATTGGGGCCATGAGTGCCCTGGCCCGGGAGCAGGTGGGCGTAAATGTGGTGGCGGTTGTGGCTGCATGCGAGAACCTGATCTCGGGTACAGGGTATCGCCCGGGGGATATCCTCGGTACCATGGCCGGCAAGACGGTCTTGGTGGAGTCCACCGATGCGGAAGGCCGTTTGACCCTGGCCGATGCGGTACACTACATCATCACCAGAGAAAACGCTTCTGTGGTGGTCGATGTGGCCACTCTCACCGGCGCGGTGATCGTGGCTCTGGGCAATCTCACCACTGGTGTGCTCACCAACGACCAAGGCCTCTATGCCCGTTTGGAGCAGGCAGCGCAAAAGTCGGGAGAAAAGGTATGGCAGCTGCCGGCCTTCCCCGAGTATAAAGAACAGAACAAGACGGCCTACGCGGATCTGCGCAATGTGGGAGGCAGGGAAGCGGGCACCATTACCGCAGGTCTGTTCATAGCCGAGTTCGTACAGGACAAACCGTGGCTGCACCTGGATATTGCCGGTACGGCCTTTGCCGAAAAAGAAGGAGAGTATCTGAGCCAAGGGGCCACAGGTGTAGGTGTGCGCCTGCTCTACCACTTAGCAGAAACCTATGTCTAGACAAAAACGGGGCTTGCCTGGCGGCAAGCCCCGTTTTGCACAACAGTTGTCCCCTAGTCCCGGCCCCGCTCCACCTGGTCCAGGGCGTAGAGAGCAGCTCCGATAACTCCCCCGGCCCCCCCTATGGGGGAGGTTACGATGGGCGTATCCTGCAGCTCGGTCATGGCGCTAGCCTGGAAACTGCGACGGGTGGTCTCTTCCAGGAGCGGATACCACTGCATTATGCTCCCGCCCAGAATGAACAGCTGGGGGTTGAACATATTGGCCATAGCCCCTAAGCCCCTGCTCAAGGCAGTGGCCATAGTCTCGAGGACGGACTGGGCCGCGGCATCGCCTGCGGCAGCCAAGCGGAATACTTCCGGCGAAGTGATCTCCCTGCCCAGCTGAGCACTGGCCAGGCGGGCCACTGCGGTGCCCGAGGCGAACAGCTCCAAACAGCCTCTATTGCCGCAGGGGCAGGGAGGACCTGCGGGGTCGATACTGATGTGTCCCACGTGGCCAGCGATGCCCTTAGCTCCCTGCACCAGCTCACCGTTGGCGATGATCCCTCCTCCCAGGCCCGTGCCTAAGGTGAGGGAGATAAAATCGGTATAACCGCGACCCGCGCCCAACTTCAGTTCGGCATAGGCGTGGGTCTTGCAGTCGTTATCTACAAAGGTGGGCAGATGCGTAGCCTCGGCCAAGATATCCCGCAGGGGCACGCCCACCCAGGGCGCTTGGGGATAGAGGCCTGGCAGGTAAGTTCCCGTGGCATGATGGATCTGCCCCGCAGTGCCCGCGCCAACAGCCACGACTTGGTAGGACCGGGCCAAGCTGTGGGCACGTGCTCCCACCTCGGCAAAGAAGGGGGCTCCTTCTGCCATGCGGGAGGGCAGGTGCTCGCTGGCAAGGATATTCCCAGCAGAGTCCACCACCGCGATCCTAGTGTTGGTTGCTCCAATGTCAATCCCCAAAGCGTACCTGGTCATTTCTGCAATCCCCATTTCCTTCAGTGATCCGTGGTGTTATGTCTAGACAGACAAGAGCGATGTGAGGCGGCCGCTGAGACTACTCTGGACCTCTAGATACTCCCGTCCGGGCACGGGTTGGCTAAACAGGAACCCTTGGGCTTTGAGGCAGCCCATGTGGTGCAGCAGTTCCAGCTGATTCTGGCGTTCCACGCCTTCCGCCACCACTTCCATACTCAGGTTCATGCCCATGCCGATGATGGATCTCACCAGACCGGCCATGCGCGCACTGCTGTCCACATCGTCGATGAACTGTTTGTCTATTTTCAGGGCCTGCATGGGATAGCGGGCCAGATAGTGCAGTGAAGAGTAGGCGGTGCCAAAATCGTCGATGGCAATGTAGATACCCATTTCCCTCAGGGCTTGGAAGTTCTCCAGCACTTCAGGCGTGGATTTGAGCATGGCTTCCTCTGTGATCTCTATGCGCAAGAGTTCCCGCGGAATATCGTAACGGTTGAGAATAGAGCGCAGCTGGGCGGGGAAGTGGGGGGACCGGAAATGGTTGGCAGAGATGTTCATCGACACCCATCCAGGTTGAAAACCGGCCTTCAGCCATTCTTCGTGCTGTGCACATACTTGGTGGAGCATGTACTCTCCGATCTGTTCCACCAGGCCTCCCTGCTCGGCTGCGGGGATGAACTGCCCCGGTACCAACAGTCCGCGGGTGGGATGATTCCAGCGGATCAGGGCTTCCTTGCCGGCGATGGCCTTGGTCTGCAGATCCACCACAGGCTGGTAGTACACCACAAACTGCCCCTGTTCCAATCCCGTGCGGATCTCGGTCTGAAAGCGCATGCGTTCCACCAGGGCATGGTGTGCGCTGGGATTGTAGAGCTTGAGGGGTTCGTCCGCGCTGTGCTCGGCCTCATAGAGCGCGGCCTGGGCCTGCTGGTAGAACATATCCGCCGTGAGGCCGGGTTCCACCGCGATACTGATGCCGCCAGAAAGGCGCACAGCCAGGTCTGTTTCCGCATAGAGGAAAGGCTGAGCCACCAGCTGATCCAGTCGGTCAATTACCTTCAGCACGGCATTGGTATTGGACGGTATGATCAGCCCAAACTCGCCTTCAGATAGACGCCCGATCACCAAGTAGTCGCTGGAAATCTGCTGCAGCCTTTTGGAGAGTTGTATGAGCAGGCGATCTAATACTTCTCGGTCCAGGAAGGTCTTGATTTCTGCCAGGTCACGGATGGACACCAGGGCCAAGATCACCGTGCCGCCATCGTTGAGAGTCCCTTCTAGGCGGCTCATGAAGTGCTGGCAGTTGGGCAGGCCCGTGATGGGGTCGTAGAAGGTCATGGTGCCGATGGTTTCCATCATGCGGTTGAAGGACTGGCCTGTTTCTCCAATTTCGTCTCTGGTGTTTACCTCAGCCCGCACCGTGAGGTCTCCCTCGGCACCGCGGCGGAAAACCTTGTTCAGCTCCACAATGGGCTTGGAGATGGTGGAGGCAAACCAGGAGCCCAGCCAGAACACTAAGGCCACCGCGACGAGACCCACCACGGAAAGGTGCCAGATCAGGCGGTTCACCGGTTCGGTGAAATACGTGGTAGGGACCTTCACTGCCACTGTCCAGCCGCTGGGGTCTGGAAGCTTTTGGTAATAGGCGTGGTAGCTTACGCCGTTGTCCACGCCCGAAAAGGATCCCGCTTCGCGCGGGAGCTGATCCCACTCGGGGAACACCTCCTGGATCCGGCTGTTCATGATCATGTCCGGATCAGGGTGGATGATGAAACACCCGTTTTCATCGGCTAGATAGAGGGAATCCTGCTGGGCGGAGACCATCAGATCTCGAGATACGCTAAGCAGTTCTTCTAGATCCATGGACAGGCCCAACACGCCTTGTACTTCGGTGTGATCTGCATTCCAGATGGGGGTAGCCACGATGATTACCCGCTGACTGGTGGAGCGGGAGATGAGGGGGCCGGTGATTACCGTTTCGCCCGCCATAGCCTTGGGGAAGTACTCCCGATCGGCAATATTTCCGGCATTACGCTCCAACGTAGTGTTGTAGCTGCCATCGGGCTCGGCCACGAAAAAGATGAGGTAGTAGGACAGAGCCTCGTCGATCTGGCGTTTGAGGTAGGGTTCGATCTGCTCCCAGTCCATTGTTTCCAAGAGGTCGGAGTTGGCCAACTGCTGCAGATCAGACATACGTTCCCGCTGCCACATGGCCAGGAAATGGCTTTGGTGATGGGCTAATGCCCGGGCATTCTCCACTACCAGATCGGTCACCAGCGAACGGGTGAGGAAACCTGTGATGGCTATCACAGTTACGGTGAGGCCCAAGACTACGATGATGAACAGAGCAAGCACACGGTCGCGAATCCTGCCGAATTTCCATCTTGACATGGCCAACACCCCCAGCGGGTGGAAAATGTACTGCAGATATTCGACATAAACTGACATAATCCTTGTTTACTTGGTTATAAAAGGGGCGCGAGCAGCCTCAGCAGGGCCCACCTGGCCTTACGCAGAGCAGGGATGCTCTGATACTCAGCTAGCTGTACCTCTCGGCAGACGGGCAGTGTCTCCAGGAAATCATCCCTGATTTGGAGCACGCTGTGGGTGCCGTAGAGCCAAACGGCATCTTCGAAAGCCATATACAGGCTGCGGTAGTCCAGGTTCACGGTGCCCACAACGGCTACCTGATCATCAGCCACCATGGTCTTGGAATGCATAAAACCTGGGGTATACTCATAGATTTTCACACCGCTTTCCAAGAGGGGTAGGTAGTACGAGCGGGTGACGGCGTAAACCAGGGGCTTATCTGGGATCCCTGGGGTCATGATGCGCACGTCCACACCGCTCTTGGCTGCCGCACACAAGGCCGCGAGCATTTCGTTATCCAGGATCAGATACGGCGTGTTGATGTACACATAGTCTCGGGCCCGGTTGATCAGATTGAAATACACGGTTTCGCTCACTGTCTCATCGTCCAGTGGGTTATCAGCAAAGGGTTGGATGAAGCCCTTGCTGGGCGGGAGGTTGTCCAGTCGGCTTGGAGAAAAGTCTTCCAACCTCACCGGCTCGTCGCGCAGATACTCCCACATTGCCAGGAACATGACCGTGAGGGACCACACCGCTTCACCCTTGAGCATAAAGACCGAGTCTTTCCAGTGACCGTACTTCTCCACCGCGTTGATGTACTCGTCCGCGAGGTTGATACCGCCCGTAAAGCCCGTATGTCCGTCGATCACCATCAGCTTGCGGTGATCCCGATAGTTCAGGCTGGGGGAGAGCATAGGCCTAAGGGGATGAAAGCGTTCCGTCTTGATGCCCATTGCCTCCAGGGTCCGATGGTAGTCTTTAGGCACCCGGAACATGCAGCCTAAGTCATCATAGATCAGGCGCACATCTACGCCTGCTCGGGCCTTGCGCACCAGGATGTCCCGGATGCTGTTCCACATGGTGCCTTCTTCCAGGATGAAATACTCCAGGAAAATATAGCGCTCGGCCTTTTCCAGCTCCCTGAGCATGGTTGGGAAAGCCGCATCGCCTACGGGGAAGAATTCGGAGTGTTCATGGCGGTAGACCGGGTAGGCCGCGTGGTTTTGGATGTAGCGAGCCTGTCCGGCCGCTCGGAGATCGATCTTCTCCAGTTCATGGAGGACGGTCGCGCTCGTTTCTAGAGACTTTTCTCCATGCACACGTGTTTTCTCCATCTTCCTGCGCATCTTGGGAGTCAGGCGAATCCGGCCCAGCATGAGATAGAAGAGTCCGCCGAAGATGGGAAAGAGGAGTATTAAGATGATCCAGGCGATCTTGTATGCTGACTTGGCCCGGCCAGTGGCGATCACGATGACAACCGCCGCACTTAAGCTGCTGAAGAACACATAAAAAAGCGGGAAGTAGGTGCTGAACCGCCCGATCATCAAAATGAGGGCGCCCAGCTGCGCAAAGATGGCTACCCCCGCGATAGTTGCTCGGTGGAATACAAAGCGGATCATTTTCTTCATCTTCAGCATCACACCTCGCGGTCAAAAGCTGCGGACACACCTTGATTCTCCTAAAAGTGCCAGGCTTTGTCAAGTGAACAGGGATTGAGAGCGTGGTCACGATCTCTATTCTTGTTTGGCATACCCAGGCATGGTATATTGAACGAAAAGAGTATGCTGTGCCAGCCCGGTCACTTGGCGGATGGACAGAATATTGTGCACGGAGGTCGGATCTGATGAGAAGAAGGCTTGTGCAGCTGGTGGTGTTGAGTCTCTTGGCCGTGATGGCTGTGGGGACGGGCGTCTGGGCGGAGGAAACGGGTAGCAGTGCGGAAAAAATAAGGGTACCCGATTTTGCTCTGCTCACCGCGAACAATGAAACGGTGCGGCTGAGCGACCTGCGGGGCCAGGTGGTGGTGCTCAACTTCTGGGCCACCTGGTGTCCGTACTGTGTTCAGGAGCTTCCAGAACTGCAGGAACTCCACGAGGAGTTCTCGGAGACTGGTGAGGCCGTGATCTACCTTGTAGATCAGATAGATGGGCAGTGGGAAACCCCAGCAAAGGCCGCTGCTTACCTCGAAGCCAACGGGATCACCATCCCCAACCTTCTGGATTTCGGTACAGTAGGCAACGGCATCTTCCAGGTGCCCGGGCTGCCCACTACGGTAGTGATCGATGCCGAAGGTTACCTGAGTGATTACGCCATCGGCATGGTCACTAAAGACGTTGTGCGCAAGATGGTCGAGGGGGCCAAGTAATGCTGCAGCAACTGGTGCCTGAGGTCACGCCATCGCTCTTTGGCCTGATCTTTGCCGAGGGGCTGCTCGCCTTCCTCTCGCCCTGCATTCTGCCTATGATCCCCATCTATCTCATGTACCTGGGGGGCGCGGAGGCGGCAGGGGAACGGGTCGGGCTGCGCCTTTTGGTGAACACTCTTGGTTTTATCGCCGGCTTTACCCTGGTGTTTGTGGCTCTGGGAGCCACGGCATCCGGTTTGGGACGCTTGATGGCGGCCAACCGTCTCTTGCTGCAGCGCTTTGGCGGCCTGGTTGTTGTGCTCATCGGCCTCAACTATCTGGGGTTAATCAGGGTCAGCTGGCTCAACCGCAGCAGGACATGGCAGACGGACACAAGCAATCTGCGTTTTTGGTCCAGTCTGTTCTTTGGAGGGGCGTTCTCCTTAGGGTGGACACCGTGTCTGAGCGCCTTTTTGGGCACGGCCCTGATCCTAGCTTCGAACATGAAGACGATGTACCAAGGGATGGCCCTCTTGTTCACCTTTTCTTTGGGTTTGGGCATTCCCTTTCTGCTTACCGCCCTGCTGTGGGGCAAGCTGCAGAACACACTGGGCGTGATCAAGCGCAATCTCCACCGCATCCAGTTGGTCTCGGGTCTTCTGCTGGTAGTGATGGGGCTGTTGATGTTCTTCGACCTATTTCGTTTTTATACAGGACTGTTCGTATAAGAAAAACCCCGGCTCAGCCGGGGTTTTGCTCTGGAGTTGGCGTTACTCGATAGGTTCGAACCGGGCGGTGAAGAAGCGCAGTACCGGCGGTTCGTAGACAAAGCGCAGGCCTTTTACGTTGTGGCGGTTGTTCCAGACGGCTTTGATGGCATCGGCTACATAGTCGAAGTGGGCGTAGGTGTACACCCGCCGTGGAATAGTCAGGCGCACCAGTTCCAGTTTGGGATAGTGGTGGTTACCCTGGGCATCGCGGCCCGCAGAAACAATGCCCCGTTCCATGGCCCGCACTCCCGATTCCAGATAGATCTGGGCAGCGAGCATCTGCGCCGGAAACTCATCTTGGGGAATGTGCGGATAGAAGCGGCGGGCATCCAGGAATACGGCGTGTCCGCCGATAGGTTTGACAACGGGGATGCCTGCTTCCATGAGCCGATCGCCCAAGTAGCGTACCTGATCCAACCGGTGGGCTACAAAGTCGTACTCAGCCGCTTCGTATAGGCCTCGCGCCAAGGCCTCCATATCCCGGCCGGACATGCCGCCGTAGGAGGGCATACCTTCGTAGACCACAACCAGGGCTGTTGCCTTCTGGTAGAGCTGCTCATCATTGAGGGCCAGAAAGCCGCCAATGTTCACGATGCCGTCTTTTTTACCGCTCATGGTGCAGCCATCACCATAGCTGAACATTTCCCGGAGGATTTCCCTGATGCTCTTGTTCGCGTAGCCCGGTTCCCGCTGCTTGATAAAGCAGGCGTTTTCTGCGCAGCGTGTGG
>ERZ773359.5859-NODE-5859-length-11415-cov-4.687940_pt1 | contig 11415 bp, 9 predicted proteins | sample MGYA00374955_ERZ773359 | MGnify/ENA primary metagenome ERZ773359 (study PRJEB29098, sample SAMN04486028) | biogas fermenter metagenome | study: EMG produced TPA metagenomics assembly of the Biogas fermentation microbial communities from Germany - Plant 4 DNA1...
CTGTATCAAATTTTGAACAAAGGAGCGGTGCGAAGATTTTTTCGTAAGTATCTTTTCCGGAGTGCTTAATTATCCAGTCCCTGGCGGTGACCGACTCCAGATGCCTGTAATCCCTTATTAATTTGGCGTTAAGTACTGTCATCCCCATGCGGATTCGCGAGAATATGCTTATTGGCTTAAATCTAATCAGGTCAACAGGGGTAGTAAAGGGATAAAGGCAATTACCCAAAAAAATTGCGTTTTTGGGCTCATACCAATTAATTGTACCGTCTATGTTTAATTCTTCTGAAAGAGAAATCAGATCTGAATCCGAGACAAATATATGATGATAAAACCGGTCAAGGTTTTCATTACCAGCTCTGATGGCGGATGCAAGGCCGCCAGCAAATTCATTCTGTTCGAATACTTCAATATGATGGCCTGCCCGGGCAAGTCTGTAACCTGCAGTAAGTCCTGTAAGCCCCGAGCCGATGATTGCTGTTCTCAAAAAGTTCATCCTCTCAATTGTTTTTCTTTTGCAGTTCAGTATGTTTTTCCTGTATCATCTATAACACAAACGATTCAGCCTATTTGTAGATAACTTTTTTGTATAGAACAAAATTCCAGGACACAATAAAAAACATTATAAGTATCTTGGGCAGGTATAATACAGGCCATGAGCCCTCTCCGCTGATCAGGACAAGTAAGTGCCTGATTGCTGAAAATACAATTATGTTGCCTACAAACAGATTAAATAGAAACAATATTCCGAAAAGGAAAAGCTGCCGCTTGAAATTCTCCCTGGATCTGAAGGAGAAGAACTTGTTAAGCAAAAAGTTAATCCAGAAGATAATAGTGTAGACTATAATATTGACCAGAAGCTCACTGATACTCAGATTATTTCTCAAAACAATAAAGAGAGTGTATTCAATTGAAAAGCAGAGCACTCCGGCAATTATATAACGTACAAACTGACCAACTGTCTCGGGGGTCAGAAATCTGTTCAATATGGGTATTTTATTCAGTAATTTAAAAGTTTTGTCCATTGTCTTATGCAACCTCCGAATCACCAATCCCAGCGCGGAAGGATTCTAAGCATGTTGAGATACAATCTTGGTACCTCAATACCCGAAAGTACGGGGTAATAAATTACAAACAACAGCAAAAATGCTGCCATAAATATTCTGATAAATTTCCTTGAAATATAATTTTCCTTTTCCAGCCACCGGAAGAATATCCCTGTCATAAGTATAAGGAAAGGAACACAGGAAAAATAGTGGTATATAAAAGTGAGTTTTCTTGGTGCAATAATCCAGGGTCCATACTGGGATAAATAACCTATTACAGGGAAAAGTAAGAGCTTATTGTCCTCAAGGTCTGACTTTCTGAACCAATTCCGAATAATCAAAAAGCATATAAAGAAGAATGCCGCAAAACCTGTCCAGAAAAGCAAGGGATGGCCAAAACCCGCAATTGACTCATCCATACCTTCAGGCAGAAGGTCCCCGCTGTAATAGAATATGGGCCTTAAATTCAACGGCCATTCATACCAGGGAGACGAATAGGGATGGGGAGCTGTTACTCCCTTATGATACTCAAACATGCTTTTAACCGAATCTATTACAATTTTTATCAATGATTTGCTCGGCTGGTTGTAACTTATGGGTATAAAAGACAGAACGTAAACTGCCACAGGTATTATTATGAAAAACAACACGCAAAACAGGCAAGTCAGATAGAAGTATTTCAAAAGCCATTTGTTTAATCCTGCAGTTTTTAGTCTTTTTGGAGCGTTATCAGATTTTAACTGCTTATTCAGCAGGTTATTGTAACTGTTATACTCATAGCCACGGGACATGAAAAACAGTACCGCCAGACCGAAGGCTCCGTAAAGAGCAATCCACTTTGCGGCTCCTCCAAGGCCAAGGGTAATGCCGCACAGCAATAAAGGAATGAGGGATTTAAAGAAACCCCTTTCATAGGACCAGGAGTCGTAATAGTCCAGCATGAAATAGTACATGAGCATTATGAAGAACACCGTATAACTGTCAATAGTGGCAAGACGTGTCTGGGTAAAGTGCATAAAATCAAACATCATCATAAAAGCGCAGAAAAATGCCCAGAAGGAATCTTTAAAGAAGCGCTTTGCAAGAATGTACATTAAAGAAATCATGGCGGCGCCAAACAATGTGCCCATGATACGCCAGCCAAAGGGGTTCATTCCGAAGATGCTTATACCTGTGGCTATAATGGTTTTGCCAAGTGGCGGATGGGTGTTTTCATAGAGAATATTTCTTTTTTCAAGCTGTTCCAGCGCAGTTCTCGGAAAATATATCTCATCAAAATAGGTGCTGTTAAGCACAGACGGCCTTTCGGGAGCAAGATGCTGCTCGTCGAACATAGCCTCAATCCCCGGGGTCTGGTTCTCACCATTAACACTGAACTCTTTTATTTGATTATTACCGCTGAAAAAGCCAATCTCCCTGTATTCTGCCTTGAAATATTTGTCTTTGTCATTTTCATCTTCAGTTCTCATGTACCTTGTCGTAAAACGAAGTTTTTCTGTTGCAACTTTGTCGGTTGTATAATGCCACCTGAACACAGCGTTCATATCAATAAAGCTGTAGGGAACGAAATTGTCGTTCTGCCAGGCCTCTATCTCAAGACTTCCAAAACAGCCCCAGGCATTCCCCAGTCCACCGAATAACAATATTTTGTCAATTGTTACTTCCTTCCCGAAATCAACAATGAAACTTTCTCCAAGGTGTTCGGGTTTCCATCCGGTTTGGGGAGCTTTGTGATCGCCCAGGTAAAATAGAGCAATAATTAGATATATGATTGTCATTGCAATAATTATTGTTGTATCTTTTTTGCTTATTCTTCCGTTCATTTTTTTCACCTTGCAGTTAGTATATGGCAGTAAAATCAGATTAATTTATTTTCCTGTCCCTGGCAATAAATATTCTGTATCCGTTATATAGCGATAATGTATAGGTCAAGGTAGTTAAAAGAGAGAAGATAAGGGCAGTTGCGTCCCATCTGTTCAACCAGTAAATATTATAAAAGGATAATTTATATAAATACAGCTGATTTGCAAAAACCCACACAGACACCAATGCTGCGGAAGATATATGCCTTTTGTCAAAAATGGCTGATGCCATAATAAAAATAATGGCCGGAAGAAGGTATCGCTCATGCATTTTTGTCATGAACATAAAGGCGCTGAACTGGACAAGATATGAAAAATAACAGACCGAGTGCATAGTTGCCCTTCCTTTGATTAAACAGGTGAAGGCAAAAGCAACAGCAATTATTAATAATATATTGCCCCACCAGAAATAGTTTAGTCCCAGGAAAGGAAAGGTGTCGTTCTGAATCTGTCCCCCAAATAAAAACCAGAAATTAAATGCGTTTGCCGTGGCAAAAGGGTAATCCTGAATGCTCTTTGAATAAAGGTCAAAAAGCCAGTAGAACCAGTCAAGAAAACCCGGTATTGTACCTGATTTTGAAGTCGGCGAGTAGAAGGGAAGGACAACGGCAAGATAGAGAAGAATTCCGGATATGAGGCCTGTTAAGAGTTTTTTTACATTTGCAACATCAAATTTGAAATTCCTGAAATAGAGATACATCACTATAGGCAGCAAAAGTCCGCTCTGGGGCTTCGTAAGAACTGCCAGAAGAAATAATAACGCGGCCAGGTTGTTTTTCTTGTATTCAAAAAGAAGCAGTACCCCAAGGAGCATTGTAGCGGGTATGGAATCAAATTGACCCCAGACAGAAGAATTCATAAAAACGCCGGGATTTACTGCATACAAAGAAGCCAACAAAAAACCCTGCTTTTGAAGGTTGTATTTTTCAGAGAGCTTGATAATAAGAATCGAGCCTAAAAACTCAAAAACTACAGACCAGCATTTTATCAAATAAACATGAAGCCAGGCCGGTAAAGAGAATAACTGTACAAGCTTGCCGGTAAACCATAAAAAGTACATATAAAATGGCGCGTATACCACATGGAAGCCTGAATTCGTATAGAACTCCTTTGGACCGTTCTCTGCAAGATAGCTGCTCCAGGCAACATACCCGCCCATATCAATGGCATAGGGTTTTATTGTTGTAATAAGAAGGCGAAAAAGAATTGCACCAATTAATATCGGAAGATAGGTCATTATCCGGTCTGAAATTTCCGACGTGCTGTATTTTGAATGCTCCTGTAGCATAAAATCCTCCACACATATATCATATATAAAGTGCCTCTGACGAAGCACCAAAATACGGATTGCCTATTCATTTTATCCCAAACAGGCATAAAAAAAAAGCACCAAATCAGGATTTACTTATAAAATGATTGCATTCCTTTTGGCGGTGCTCATCTGAGATGAACTAACAAGTTGTATATATATAAAAGGAGGAATAAATAACTTCATTATTATTATAGCAAAATTACCATAACTATTATGTTACTTTTTAATTATAAATTTATTAACGAATGGTTAACAAAATTCGGTAAGTCGTAAGCCTCAGGCTAATGTACTACATTGCATTTTATACTCGTATAGTTTATCATTAGTATTATCAATTATTCCGGAATTAGTTTGCATAATTTGCTGTATTTGCATATATAGAAGAGTTTACATCAGTTATCTTTTTTAGTAAACAGGAGTGGTAACATGGTTTTATATGACAGTACAAGGGGCGGCTGTGAGGGCCTGACTTCTGCAGAAGCAATTAAACAGGGAATTTCGCCAAATGGTGGGCTGTATGTCCCACGTTTTTTTGAACAAATATCTTTTGAGGAAATAGAAGCCCTGACAGATAAAACTTACAATGAAAGGGCAGTGGAAATATTAAAAAGATTTCTTGACGACTTTACGGCAGAAGAGCTTGAAGACTGCATAAATCAGGCATATACAACAGAGAAATTCAACAGCAAAGACATTGCTCCACTTGTCAAACTCAATGACAGTCTCGGCATATTGGAACTCTGGCATGGGCCTACCTGTGCATTTAAAGATATGGCTCTTCAAATACTTCCTCATTTCATGGTAAAAGCCATGAAAAAAACCGGAGAGGAAAGTGAAATAGTTATTCTTGTCGCAACCTCCGGCGATACAGGAAAAGCTGCCCTTGAGGGTTTTGCCGATGTTGAGGGCACCAGAATCATTGTCTTTTACCCTGCGGAAGGAGTAAGCGAAGTCCAGAAGTACCAGATGATCACCCAGACCGGAAACAATGTAAAGGTTGTTGGTGTAGAAGGCAATTTCGATGATACTCAGACCGGCGTCAAAAGAATCTTTACCGACAGGGAATTAATTGAACGGATGGAGGAGAGAAAGCTAAAATTCTCTTCAGCCAACTCAATTAACTGGGGCCGTCTTGTTCCCCAAATTGTTTACTATTTTTCTGCTTATGCCGATATGATCAAGTCCGGCGCAATAAAATCCGGAGAGAAGATAAACTTTGTTGTTCCAACAGGAAACTTCGGCAATATTCTTGCAGGATTCTATGCAAAAATGATGGGACTTCCGGTTAACAAGTTTATTTGCGCTTCAAATGAAAATAATGTACTTACAGACTTTATCCGTACCGGAGTTTATGACATAAGAAGGGATTTCATCAAAACAATATCTCCGTCAATGGATATTCTTATTTCCAGCAATCTTGAAAGACTGCTATATGAGATGTCCGGCCGTGATAGCGAGAAGGTTTCCGGATGGATGAAAGAACTCAGTGAAAACGGTTATTACAAAGTTGACTACAAAATACTTGAAAAGATACAGGAGAACTTCTGGGCAGGCTGGTCCAATGAGGATGAAACCCTGAAAACCATTGAGTGCATATATGACGATTATAAATATGTATCTGATACCCATACAGCTGTGGGAATTGATGTCTACGACAAATATGTTATTACCACAGGGGATTTGACTCCCACTGTGGCAGTATCAACAGCCAGTCCGTTCAAGTTTAACGACAGCGTATGCACAGCTCTGTTTGGGAAAAATGAAATTGCCGGCAGGACTGAATTTGAACTGCTTGAGTTGTTATCTGAAAAGACAGGCTGGGAAGTTCCTTCCGGCCTTAAGGACCTGGACAAAAAGGAAATCAGGCACAACACCGTATGCGAAAAAGACAAGATGAAAGCCCTGGTTGAGAATTCACTGCTATAATAGAAAATTTCTCAGGAGTGATTGGATAATGAACGATAACTTGAAGGTAGAACTTGGCAAAGTCGTTAAGGAATTAATGCTTGAAAAGCTTTATTATAAGGATGAATTTGATAAGATACCCATTACTACCGCGGATATCAACAGACCGGGTCTGCAGCTTGCAGGATTCTTTGAGTATTTCGGAAAAGACAGGGTGCAGATCATTGGTAAAGTTGAAATGACATATTTGTCAGAGTTTGATTCGGCCCAGCGCTACGAAAGGCTGAAAAAACTCTTTATGACAGGGATACCCTGTGTCGTGCTTGCAAGGGGAATGGACCCGTACCCGGAAATGATCCAGGTTGCAAAAGAGTGTAATGTTCCGCTGTTAAGAACCGATGATGTCACATCACGTTTCAGCAGTAACCTCATAGCGTTTTTGAATGTGGAACTCGCACCCATGGAAGTAAAGCACGGTGAATTGGTAGAGGTTTATGGTGAAGGCGTCCTGATATTGGGCGAAAGCGGAGTCGGTAAAAGTGAGACCGCTCTTGAGCTGGTAAAAAGAGGCCACCGCCTTGTCGCAGATGACCTCGTGGAAATACGCCGTGTCTCCAACAAAACTCTTGTCGGAATGGCACCTGAGATTATACGCCATTTTATAGAAATCCGAGGAATTGGAATCCTGGATGTTAAATATCTATATGGTGTAGGTTCGGTTAAAATAACAGAAAACATTAACCTGGTAATCAACATGGAAATATGGGATCCCAAAAAGCACTATGAAAGACTTGGAACTGAGGAACTTACTTATGACATACTTGGCATTAAGGTTCCTTCCCTTACCATTCCTGTAAAACCAGGCCGTAACCTTGCAATTATCATAGAAGTTGCAGCCATGAACAACAGGCAGAAGAAGATGGGATACAATGCCGCAAAAGCTTTTACAGAGAAAATTACTAATGATCTGACCAAAAACACTAATCTTATACCATAGTTCATTAGTTTTCTGAATATATAATCTTGTGGGTATTACGGGGGTTAGCGGAACAGGAAGTGAATTTGCTTGCAAAACGTAATAGATGAATTGATTGATATATGCGGATCGGATTCGGTATTACAGAATGTATCGCTGAAAGATTACACATCCATGAAGGTCGGCGGAAATGCTGATGTTGTTATAGAGCCTGATTCTATTGTAAAAATCAAAGATTGCATATGTGCTCTGCGGAAGGGAAATGTCCCTTATATGATTATGGGGAATGGTTCCAACCTTATCTTTTCAGACGAGGGATTCCGCGGGGTAATTATAGAGGTTTCCTCCAGGTTTTCAAAAATAGAGGTAAATGGCGAGTATATGGTGGCTGAAGCGGGAGCTCTGCTTTCCCGGGCAGCCAACCTGGCACTGGCTAATTCCCTTACAGGACTTGAGTTTGCGTCTGGAATTCCGGGAACCATAGGTGGCGCTGCATATATGAATGCGGGAGCCTATGGTGGTGAGATGAGCTCTGTAATTGTAGAGACCCTCAACCTGGACAGGGATGGCAATTTCATCATTCTCAAAGGTGAGGAACATAATTTTTCTTACAGGAACAGCAGAATTCAACAGGATGGGCTGATTTGCCTCAAGGTTACCATGAAGTTGCAAAAAGGCAATCCTGAAGAAATTCGTGCAACAATGAATGATCTGAACGCCCGGCGGCAGGAAAAACAGCCACTGGATATGCCAAGCGCGGGAAGTGTTTTCAAGCGTCCGGAAGGCCATTTCGCCGGAAAGCTTATTCAGGACTGCGGTCTAAGAGGTTTTTCAATAGGCGGGGCTCAGGTTTCTGAAAAACACTGTGGTTTTATTGTAAATACCGGAACGGCAACAGCAAAAGATGTTGTGGACCTGATCGACTACATCCAAAAAACCGTGTATGAAAAAACCGGAATACTACTGGAGCCGGAAGTCAGAATTATCGGGAGGTCTTAATAATGCAGTTTCTGATAATCACAGGTATGTCCGGTGCCGGAAAAAGTCTGTGTGTAAAATACTTTGAAGACATTGGGTATTTCTGTGTGGACAATATGCCCCCACAGCTTATACCCAAATTTGCTGAAATTACATTGCAGAGTAAGTCCGAATTGGAGAAAATCGCTTTTATTATAGACATCAGAGGCGGGACAATGTTTCTTGAGCTAATGCCCGCTCTGGATACCCTTGCTGAAATGGATATTGAATATAAAATACTTTTCCTTGATGCCACTGATGAGGTTCTGATAAAACGGTTCAAGGAGACAAGGCGCATGCATCCGCTGTCCCATGACGGACGTGTATCAGAAGGAATCAGTGAAGAGAGGCGTATATTACAGTCTATAAAGGATAAGGCAGATTATGTCATTGACACATCAAATCTTTTGCCAAGGCAGCTTAGAGAGGAAATTATCCAGCTTTTCCTTGAAGGCAAAACTTTTAAGGGCCTGATTGTAAGAATTGTTTCCTTTGGCTTTAAATATGGCATTCCTATTGATTGTGACCTGGTTTTTGACGTGCGCTTCATATCCAATCCCTATTATATACCTGAACTTAAGCCCAAAACCGGGTTGGATGCCGAAGTGTCCAATTATGTCATGAGTTTTCCGGAAAGCAGATTGTTTTTGAACAAGCTGACAGAAATGATCAATTTTTTGCTTCCCCATTATGTAAAAGAGGGTAAAAGCCAGTTGATTATTGGTGTTGGATGCACGGGCGGGAAACACCGTTCTGTTACTCTGGCTGAAAAGCTTTTTTCCAGACTTAAACAGAAGGAATACAGTGTCGTAATAGAACACCGGGATATTGATCGGGATAACAAAGGAGCGTCTTTATGAAATCGCCCAAGTGGTTCCAGATTGGTTTAAAATTTAAAAAGTGGCTTCTGAGCGGTATTTTAGGAGCCGTACTTTTATTACTGGCCATGCTAATCCTGCTGAAGGATATAGACGTGGGGCCGGTGCAATTGGGAGCTTCAATTGTTCTCGCGGTTTTGGGAATTTATTTTATAATTCTATGCTTCAGAAATATTTTTATTAAGTTTGTCAATGTCTATTCCAGCGGAATACTGAGAAAACCTTCAAATGTCCGTGAAATAGGGGATGTTATTTATAAACGAAAGGTTCTTTCCATGGGCCCGAAAATAGTGGCAATCGGTGGTGGAACAGGCATTTCATCAATGCTAAGGGGGCTTAAGGAATACACCAGCAATATTACGGCTATAATTACCGTGGCCGATGACGGCGGTGGTTCCGGTACCCTCAGAAATGACCTGGGAATGCTTCCGCCGGGAGATATAAGGAACTGCCTGATTGCTTTGGCTGAAACCGAGCCGGTCATGGAAAGACTCTTGAACTACAGATTCAAAGAGGGTTCACTGAAAGGACAGAGCTTTGGAAACCTCTTTCTTGCAGCCATGAACGGAATCTCTGACAGCTTTGAACAGGCCGTAAAACACATGGGGCAGGTTCTTGCGGTCACCGGAAGGGTTTTGCCGGTAACAGAGGATAATATTTATCTTGTGGCAGAGCTTGAAGACGGTACATATGTCCGGGGAGAATCCAATATCGGGCACCATCATCTTACACATCCGGGTAAAATCAAGAGGGTAATGATTGATAAGCCCGGCGCAACGCCTCTACCGCAGGTAATTCAGGCTATTCATGATGCCGATATTGTAATTTTAGGTCCCGGAAGCCTTTATACAAGCATCATTCCAAATCTTTTGGTGGATGGTGTGGCCCAGGCGGTTTTTGAAACCCGGGCAATCAGGATCTATGTATGCAATATTATGACCCAGCCCGGAGAGACTGAAGGATATACTGCTTCGGAACATATCAGGACATTGTTTGAACACGCAAAAAGGCAGATTGTTGATGTGTGCCTGGTAAACAACGGTAAAGTTCCATCCCATATACTCAGAAAGTATGCTGATGACGGAGCCGCGCAGGTCAAAGTTGACGCTGATGAGATAAAAAGAATGGGAATCAATCTTGTGGAAAGGAATCTTGTCAAGATAAACAATGATCTTATCCGCCATGATCCCCAGAATCTGACTCAGGCAATAGCCGATATATACAAGATGTATTCATAATGACAACGGGAGGTCTGTTCCTTGTCTTTTTCAATGGATGTAAAAAACGAATTAAGCCGTTTGGAAGATAATAATCTGGAGTCAAAAAAGTTCCTTCTCATGGGTCTTCTAAGGACGGGTCTTGTCCTTAGAAGCTATAAGAAAGAAAAAAGACTCGTTTTTATTACTGAAAATGCCGCGCTTTCAAGGCATCTTTTTTCGCTGGTAAAGGAAATTTCTCAGAACAGCCCCGGCGTTGTCATGCTGAAGACCAGGCGTTTCAGGACACATACAATCTATGGCATTGATTTTACCAAGCTGATTAGAAATGATACACACGGTATGCTCAAATCAATGGGCATATCTTTGTCACCGGAAGGTGATGCACTTTCCTATGAGCCAATTTTCATAAAAAGCCGTACTCATAAAAGAGCTTATATCAGAGGTTGTTTTCTTGCCACCGGTTCAATTTCAGATCCCGATAAATCTTATCATCTGGAGATAACCTTTGCCAACCACATGCTGACTGAGGAATTTATTGATTTTTTAAAGGATTTTGATATTCAGGCCCGCCAAATCATGAGAAAAGGGTATTATCTTGCATATCTCAAAGAAGGTCAGGAAATTGTGGACTTTTTGAATGTCGTTGGTGCCCACAGCTCTTTGATGGATCTGGAAAATATCAGGATATTGAAGGATATGAGAAACCAGGTTAACAGGATAGTAAACTGCGAGACCGCAAATCTTGAAAAGACCGTTAAAGCCGCTTACCGACAGGTTGAAAATATCAAATACATAAATGATCATTTGGGTTTGGACAAGCTTCCGAAAAGTCTCCATGACATAGCTTTCCTGCGCCTTGAAAATCCGGATATTAGCCTGACCGAGTTAGGAAGGCTCCTGACACCTCCATTGTCCAAATCAGGAGTTAATCATCGCCTCAGAAAGCTTGACAAGATTGCTGAGGACTTAATGAAAAAGCAAAATTAATAGGTGCAGGCGGTAAAGTCTTTATTCTAACCGCTGGCGAAGGTTTATGTAGCTGAATACTTGCGCAGCTTAATTGGAACCCATTGATAGGATTCCGATTAAGCTGCTTTTTTTATAAATTAAGCACAAAGGCTCTGCCTTTAAGCAATCCGCAGGCGAAGGCTAAAAGCTGTTGGCGAAATGCGAAGTTCGATTGGGGGCGATCGACAGGA
>ERZ773359.5860-NODE-5860-length-11414-cov-6.618716_pt1 | contig 11414 bp, 6 predicted proteins | sample MGYA00374955_ERZ773359 | MGnify/ENA primary metagenome ERZ773359 (study PRJEB29098, sample SAMN04486028) | biogas fermenter metagenome | study: EMG produced TPA metagenomics assembly of the Biogas fermentation microbial communities from Germany - Plant 4 DNA1...
CGATGGTGCCGATATTTACGTGGGGTTTAGTCCTTTCAAACTTTTGCTTTGCCATTGGATTTAACCTCCTTGCTTAATTGCAAACTTAATAATTTAGTTTTTCTCCATAATTTCGTCTGCCAAATTTTTGGGCACTTCTTCATAATGTGAAAACTCCATGGAATAGGTACCGCGGCCTTGTGTGCGTGAACGCAGGTCGGTAGCATAACCAAACATTTCTGCCAGCGGTATCTTTGCTTTAATAACTTGAACTCCTAATCTTGACTCCATTCCTTCGATGCGCCCGCGCCTACTGTTGACATCACCCATGACATCACCCATATATTCTTCAGGCACGGTTATTTCCACTTTCATGATAGGTTCCAAAAGCACTGGTTTGGCTTTAGCCATTCCGGCTTTAAACGCCATGGAACCTGCCACTTTAAAAGCCAGTTCAGAAGAGTCTACGTCATGGTACGAACCATCCACAACGGAAACTTTCACATCAATAACCGGGTAACCGGCAAGGACGCCTGTACTCATGGCTTCCCGCACACCGGCATCTATAGCCGGGATATATTCTTTGGGGATTACACCACCGACAATTTTATTTTCAAAGACATACCCTTGCCCCGGCTCCAGCGGCTCCAGTTCCAGCCAGCAGTGACCGTACTGGCCGCGCCCGCCGGTCTGACGGATAAATTTTCCTTCAGCACGTACTTTTTCCCGGATAGTTTCTTTATAAGCAACTTGCGGCTTTCCGACATTGGCACTTACTTTAAATTCCCGCAGCAATCTGTCAACAATAATCTCCAGATGCAGTTCACCCATGCCGGAAATAATGGTTTGCCCTGTCTCTTCGTCTGTTTTGGTACGGAAAGTGGGATCTTCTTCGGCCAGTTTAGCCAAAGAAAGAGACATTTTCTCCTGATCGGCATGAGTTTTCGGCTCAATGGCCACATCAATGACCGGTTCAGGAAAACTAATGCTTTCTAAAACAACGGGAGCATCTTCTGCACAGAGCGTATCGCCGGTGGTTGTATGTCTGAGTCCGACAATGGCCACAATGTCCCCGGAGACTATTTCCTTAACTTCTTCACGATGATTGGCATGCATGCGCAGAATTCTGCCCACACGTTCCCGCTTATCTTTAGTTGAATTATAGACATAAGATCCGCTTGACAGCCTTCCGGAATAAACGCGGGCAAATGTCAGCTTACCCACGTAAGGATCAGACATAATCTTAAAAGCCAAAGCGGAAAATGGCGCATCATCATCGGCAGGACGCTCAACAACTTCATCAGTACCTTTGCGCACACCTTGAACAGGCGGCACATCCAGCGGAGACGGCAGGTAATAAACAACAGCGTCCAAGAGCGGCTGCACGCCTTTATTGCGATAAGAAGAGCCACAGAGAACCGGCACCAATTTTACCTCACAAGTTCCTTTGCGCAAAGCTTTTCTGATCAGTTCCTCGCTGATCTCTTCGCCCTCCAAATAAAGCATCATGAGCTCTTCATCAAATTCGGCGGCAGCTTCCAACATTTTTTCCCGATATTCCATGGCCAAATCCAACATCTCGTCAGGAATTTCATTTTCGTCACTGCGTGTACCCAAATCGTCAACGTAGACGATTGCTTTCATACGCACCAAATCAACAATCCCGACAAAATTGTCTTCGGCACCTATTGGGAGCTGGATGGGGACCGCATTTGCGCCAAGACGTTCTCTCATGGCCTTGATGACCTGAAAAAAGTCTGCGCCGGTAATATCCATCTTATTTACATAAGCAATACGTGGCACCCGATACTTATCGGCTTGCCGCCAAACAGTTTCAGATTGCGGCTCTACCCCGCCCTTTGCACAAAAAACACCTACGGCACCATCCAGTACACGCAGACTGCGTTCCACTTCCACGGTGAAATCAACGTGCCCGGGTGTGTCAATAATATTAATCAAATGATCACGCCAACGAGCTGAAGTGGCGGCTGAAGTAATGGTTATACCACGCTCCTGTTCCTGGACCATCCAATCCATGGTTGCAGCGCCGTCATGTGTTTCTCCGAGCTTGTGCACACGCCCGGTATAAAAGAGAATTCTTTCCGTAGTGGTCGTTTTACCGGCATCAATATGTGCCATAATCCCTATATTTCTCGTTTTTTCCAAACCCACCATTCTGGGCATCTCGGGTCCCCTCCTTTCTTAAGTTTTAATGTTGTGTCAGTACGCTTTTGCAAGTGTCGCTTATCTCGACAAAACTGCCACTCTCCGCCTTACTACAAAAGCGAAACTGCAAAACAGGACCGCTTTACCAGCGATAGTGAGCAAAAGCTTTGTTTGCTTCTGCCATACGGTGTGTATCTTCTTTCTTCTTAAAGGCACCGCCCACGCTGTTAACTGCATCTAAAATTTCGGCAGCCAAGCGCTGGGCCATTGTTCTTTCCCCACGCTGACGCGCATATTGCACCAGCCAACGTAAGGCAAGAATGGTTCTGCGATGCGGTGAAACTTCAACCGGTACTTGGTAGTTAGCACCGCCCACACGGCGAGCTTTAACTTCCAATACAGGTGATACATTTTTAACCGCATTCTCGAAAACTTCCAACGGGTCGCTTCCCGTTTTTTTGCGAATAATTTCCATGGCCTCATAAAAGATGGACTGTGCCACACCTTTTTTCCCATCAAGCATTAAATAATTAATAAATTTGGTAACAAGTTTTGAATTATAGATAGGATCAGGCAGCACATCTCTTTTAGGCACCGGACCTTTACGGGGCATTAAACTAACAACCTCCTTCCTTTTGGCATACAAAAACTTAAACCGGCAAACCGGGAACAGATAAAATCCAGGAAAGATTATTTCTTAGGTTTTTTGGCTCCGTATTTTGAACGGGCTTGCATGCGGTTTTCTACACCGGCAGCGTCCAGGGCGCCGCGCACCAAATGATAGCGCACACCCGGCAAATCTTTAACACGACCTCCGCGAACAAGCACTACGGAGTGTTCCTGCAGGTTGTGCCCAATACCCGGTATATAGGCAGTGACTTCAATGCCATTAGTAAGACGTACACGGGCAATTTTGCGCAGAGCCGAATTAGGCTTTTTGGGCGTAGTGGTGGAAACGCGAATACAAACGCCACGCTTTTGTGGAGATTGCTCCAAAGCAGGGGCGTCGGATTTTTTCGCCACTTGTTTCCTACCCTTACGTACCAGTTGGTTTAGGGTCGGCACTCCACTCCACCTCCTTCCTTAAGGCTGCAAGGTAAACCCCCTTCACCCCGTAGGGTGAAGGGGTTTATTTATGCATCAGTTAAAATGGCGGCCATGGCCGCTTTCACTTTAATTTTGCAAGCCTTGCCAAGCTCTTCCATGGAGTCCACATAAGTTATGGGTATATTTTTTTGGCGACAGGATTCTAAAACCGGCTGCACCACACGTTCCTCGGCATCCCGAGCAACAAAAACATGCCGGGCTTGCCCGTTGGCGACAGCTTTTGCTGTCTGCTTTGTACCAGTAACAGTACGACTTGCTCGACTTAAAGCTTCGAGATCCATGGGGCAACCTCCATTAAACTTACTACAGTGATAAAAACACACTTTGACATTTTACCATCATCATAATCTCTTGTCAATCGCCAGGAAGTGATTTTATGCCTCGCCGGAGGCTTCTTCGCTGACATTTTCCGCGATGGTGTCATTTTCTCCAGGCGCCTGGTCAGATAAACAGCTTTCGGGCGGAACATCCACCAGGGGCACGACACGGACATTGCGATAACGACTCATTCCGGTCCCGGCAGGAACCAGTTTACCGATAATAACGTTTTCTTTAAGCCCCAGGAGCGGATCTATTTTACCTTTAATAGCTGCATCTGTCAGCACGCGTGTAGTTTCCTGGAAAGAAGCGGCCGACAGGAAGGAGTCGGTAGCCAGGGATGCTTTTGTAATCCCCAAAAGGACAGGCCGTGCCACGGCAGGTTTTTCCCCTTTAGCTACAACCTCTTTATTCACATCTTCAAAGACAAAGCTATCCACCAAACCGCCCGGCAATAGTTCTGTATCGCCTGGATCCTCCACTTTCAACTTTTTCAGCATCTGCCGGATAATAATTTCAATATGCTTATCATTAATATCTACACCCTGCAAGCGATAAACTCGTTGCACTTCCTGCAAGAGATAAATTTGTACTCCCCGCGGACCTTTAACACGCAGCAGATCATGGGGATTTATGGAACCTTCAGTAAGTTCTTGACCGGCTTCCACTTTTTCGCCGTCTTTTACTTTCACGCGTGAACCGTAAGGAATGGGATAGGTTTTAGTTTCGCCCCCTTCCGGGGTTACCCGGATTTCACGCCGCTGGCGAGTTTCCACAATCTCGACGACGCCGTCTTCTTCGGCAATAATGGCTAAACCTTTCGGTTTGCGAGCCTCAAATAATTCTTCTACACGCGGCAAACCTTGCGTAATATCTTCGCCGGCAACGCCACCGGTATGGAAGGTACGCATGGTCAGCTGCGTGCCCGGCTCACCAATAGACTGCGCCGCGATAATACCAACAGCTTCGCCTACATCCACAATTCTTCCGGTTGCCAAGTTTTTGCCGTAGCATTTGACGCAAACCCCGTGCCGGGTGCGGCAGGTTAAAACTGAACGAATATGAACTTCTTTGAAACCTTTAGCAACAATCTGTTCAGCTTTATCTTCATTAATAAATTCATTTTTGGCAACAAGCAATTCACCAGTTTCCGGATCAAAAATGTCAGCCGCCGCAAAACGGCCGTTAATACGGTCAAACAAGCTTTCAATTACTTCGGTACCGTCGCGGATTTCCGTTACCGTAACACCTTGTGTGGTGCCGCAATCTTCTTCGCGGATAATAACATCTTGGGCAACGTCAACCAAGCGACGCGTCAAATAACCGGAGTCAGCCGTCTTCAGCGCTGTATCCGCCAAACCTTTACGGGCACCGTGGGTGGAAATAAAGTATTCCAACACGGTTAAGCCTTCACGGAAATTGGCTTTAATGGGCAAGTCAATAATTCTGCCGGTGGGGTCTGCCATTAACCCCCGCATACCGGCCAACTGTGTAATTTGCGAGATATTTCCGCGGGCACCCGAATGGGCCATCATATAAATGGGGTTAAAGGCATCAAGTGTGTTCAACAGTTCTTTTGTAATCTTATCTTTTGCTTCTGTCCAGACTTCAATTACCCGGTCATAACGTTCTTCATCGGTAATTAAACCGCGGCGGTACTGCCGTTCAGTTTGCTCCACTTCTTTTTCTGCAGTAGCCAGGATTTCCTGCTTTTTCTCCGGAATGGTAACGTCTGTAATGGCGACGGTAATGCCGGCGCGGGTAGCATAAGCAAAACCCAAATCCTTAATTTTATCTAAAATTTCCGCTGTGCGTGTGTTGCCGTATTTACGATAACATAAGGCAACTATACTGCCCAGAAAGCTTTGCTTAATAGCATTGTGGGGCTGACGAGCGGCAATAATTTCGGCAAGATTTTTTCCTTTGTCAGCTTCCGTAATGAAATCTTCCGGCAGGACGGGCGCCGCAAAGTCAGGATTATTAATGTAGGGAAAATCAGACGGGAAAACATCATTTAAAATTATTTTTCCCACGGTGGTAATAAAGAATTTGGCATTTTGCGGCTTATTTTCTTTGAGGCTGTTAAGGGGTTTGGGAAAGTCTCTCACATCAAGGGCAATACGGGCATGCAGCTCCACCGTACCCGTATGATAAGCATGCAAAGCTTCATCCGGTGAAGAGAAAACCTTTCCTTCACCGCGGGCACCGGCTTTTTCTACGGTTAAGTAGTAGATCCCGATCACCATATCCTGGGTGGGAGTTACCACCGGACGGCCGTCTTTGGGGTTAAGAATGTTTTGGGCCGAAAGCATTAAGAGCCGTGCCTCTGCCTGCGCTTCTGCAGACAGCGGGACGTGAACGGCCATTTGGTCACCGTCAAAGTCGGCGTTATATGCTGTACATACCAAAGGATGAATTTTAATGGCACGTCCTTCTACTAAAACCGGTTCAAAAGCCTGAATACCCAAACGGTGTAGTGTGGGCGCACGGTTTAGCAGAACAGGATGATCGCGAATGACTTCTTCCAGCACATCCCACACTTCGGGACGGACTTTTTCTACCATGCGCTTAGCACTTTTGATATTATGTGCAAAGCCGTCATTAACCAACTTTTTCATCACAAAGGGCTTAAACAACTCTAAAGCCATTTCTTTCGGCAGCCCGCACTGATATAGTTTCAGCTCCGGACCCACCACAATCACCGAACGGCCAGAGTAGTCCACCCTTTTTCCTAAAAGGTTCTGACGGAAACGACCCTGCTTACCTTTTAGCATATCAGACAGTGATTTTAAAGGACGATTGCCGGGACCTGTCACCGGACGTCCCCGGCGGCCGTTGTCGATGAGCGCATCTACAGCCTCTTGCAGCATGCGTTTTTCGTTACGGACAATGATGTCCGGCGCCCCTAAATCCAATAAGCGTTTTAAACGATTATTGCGGTTAATGACCCGGCGGTAAAGGTCGTTTAAATCGGAAGTAGCAAAGCGGCCGCCGTCCAACTGCACCATGGGGCGCAAATCGGGCGGGATTACCGGTATGACCTCTAAAATCATCCACGAGGGCTTATTTCCGGACTTGCGGAAGGCTTCCGCCACCTCTAGGCGGCGAACAGCCCGAATTTTCTTTTGTCCGGTGGAGTTGCGCACTTCAGCCCGCAACTCCTCGACCAACTCATCCAGGTCAATTTCCTCTAAAAGTTTTTTAATGGCTTCTGCACCCATTTCGGCTTTAAAACCGCGGCCCATGCGGAAAAGGTGATCGTATTTCTCCCGGTATTCGCGATACTCCATTTCCGTTAACAGCTGCTTTTTCATCAGACCAGTATCTCCCGGGTCAATGACTACATAGGCAGCAAAATAAAGTACCTTTTCCAAAGCCCGCGGCGACATATCCAAGAGCAGCCCCATCCGGCTGGGGATGCCTTTAAAATACCAGATGTGCGACACGGGGGCTGCCAACTCAATATGGCCCATCCGCTCGCGGCGGACTTTGGCTCTAGTTACCTCTACACCGCAGCGATCACAAACGATACCTTTGTAACGAACACGTTTATACTTACCACAATGGCATTCCCAGTCTTTCGTGGGTCCAAAGATTTTTTCGCAGAACAAACCTTCCCGTTCCGGTTTTAAAGTCCGATAGTTAATAGTTTCCGGCTTTTTCACTTCACCCCGTGACCATTTTCTAATCTGTTCGGGAGAGGCTAAACTAATTTTTAGGGCATCAAAATTACTTACATCCAGCAAGGGCAGATCCTCCCTTTCAACTTGATCCAGATCCATGCGACCTTTGCCTGTGGGGTTTCATCCCCTACTCCTCGTCATCATCGTAACCGTAACGCTTCCGTTTGCGCAAATAACAGTCGTCATCATCTAAGTCCTTATCAAAGTCAAAGTCGTCAAACTCATCAAAATCAGCATCAAGATCGCTGTCCTCTTCCAGATCCAGTTTCAAATCATCATCTAAGGCCAAATCTTCATCTTCTTCTAAATCAATTTCATCCAACTCTTTTTCCGGAACATCATCAATTTCTTTTTCTTCTTCCTCTTCATCTTCGTCTGCTTCCGCCGGAATTATCCCCTTGGCAACGCTGTCTTCCTCTGCTTCCGTTTCTTTTTCCTCCATATCACTTTCCCCTGCCACACCTAAATCACTGACTTCGCCCTCTTCCTCATCTTCGCGAATCTCCATCTCCACATTTTCTTCGACATCAACAACTTTGACATCCAGTCCTAAACTTTGCAATTCTTTTACCAGTACTTTAAATGATTCAGGCACACCGGGCTCCGGTATGTTTTCACCTTTTACAATGGCTTCATATGTTTTGACACGACCGACAACATCATCAGATTTAACTGTCAAAATCTCTTGCAGAGTATAGGCAGCACCATAGGCTTCAAGGGCCCATACTTCCATCTCGCCAAAACGCTGCCCGCCAAATTGTGCTTTACCACCCAGAGGCTGCTGTGTAACCAGTGAGTAGGGCCCGGTAGAGCGAGCATGAATTTTATCGTCAACCAGGTGAGCCAGTTTAAGCATGTAAACATAGCCCACGGTAACTTCATTATCAAAGGGTTCTCCTGTACGACCGTCATACAGGATGCACTTGCCTGTTTCCGGCAAACCTGCTTCGTGAAAAGCATTAATGACATCTTCTTCCCGCGCACCGTCAAAAACAGGAGAAGCAATATGGATGCCTAAAGTTTTTGCTGCCCATCCCAAGTGCGTCTCCAGGATTTGCCCAATATTCATGCGGGAAGGAACACCAAGGGGGTTAAGAACGATTTCCACAGGTGTACCGTCAGGCAAGAAAGGCATATCTTCTTCCGGGAGAATGCGGGCAATAACGCCCTTATTGCCGTGACGTCCTGCCATTTTGTCGCCTACGGAGATTTTTCGTTTTTGCGCCACATAAACACGGACCAACTGGTTTACACCCGGAGGCAGTTCATCCCCTTGTTCGCGGGAAAACACCTTCACATCCACCACAATACCGGCTTCACCGTGGGGTACCCGCAATGAAGTATCGCGCACTTCACGGGCCTTTTCACCGAAAATGGCCCGTAAAAGTCTTTCTTCTGCCGTCAGTTCCGTTTCACCTTTAGGTGTAACTTTACCCACAAGGATATCGCCGGCGCGGACTTCTGCGCCCATACGAATAATGCCACGCTCATCTAAATCCCTGAGCGCATCTTCGCCCACATTGGGAATATCCCGGGTAATTTCTTCCGGTCCAAGTTTAGTGTCGCGGGCTTCTGCTTCATATTCTTCTATATGAATGGAGGTAAAAATATCCTCCTTAACTAACTTTTCACTTAGCAAGATGGCATCCTCATAGTTATAGCCTTCCCAGGGCATAAAGGCAACTAAAACATTGCGGCCTAAAGCTAACTCGCCCTGATCAGTGGAGGGGCCGTCAGCAATTACTTCACCGGCCACAACTTTTTGGCCTTTTTGGACTATGGGACGCTGGTTCATACATGTTCCCTGGTTGGAGCGTTTAAATTTTTGCAGCTTATAAAGGTCGCAGCCGCGCTGAAAGCGGGCATGGGGTTCGCCGGCGAAAATTTCTCCGGTCCGTCCGTTAATAAGTCTATTGGGAGCTTCCGGATCTTCCTCGCGCCGGATAATAATCATTTCCGAAGAAACATAAACTACTTCTCCGGAACTTCTGGCAATAACAACCACGCCGGAATCCCTGGCGGTTTTATATTCCATGCCTGTCCCCACCAGCGGCGCCTCCGTCTGCAAAAGCGGCACCGCCTGACGCTGCATGTTGGCTCCCATCAGGGCACGGTTAGCATCGTCGTTTTCCAAGAAGGGAATTAGGGCTGTAGCCACCGAAACTAGTTGTTTCGGTGATACATCCATATAATCGATCATGTGCGGTGGACGCAAAACAGTTTGATTTTGATAACGACAAGTAACACGTTCACTAAGGAAATATCCGTTTTCATCCAATTCGGCGTTAGCTTGCGCTATTGTGTACTGGTCTTCATCATCTGCTGTGAGATAGACAATTTCATCAGTGACACGACCGCTTTCTTTATCAACTTTACGATACGGAGTTTCAATAAAGCCATATTTGTTAATACGGGCATAGGTGGAAAGCGAACCGATTAAGCCAATATTCGGACCCTCAGGTGTTTCAATGGGACACATGCGGCCATAGTGAGAATGGTGCACGTCACGTACTTCAAAACCGGCACGTTCCCGGCTTAAACCACCGGGTCCCAAGGCTGATAGGCGGCGTTTATGGGTTAATTCCGCCAAAGGGTTTGTCTGATCCATAAACTGGGATAATTGACTGGAACCAAAAAACTCTTTTACGGCAGCTATGACCGGCCGGATATTAATAAGAGCTTGTGGCGTAATGGCATCAACATCCTGAATAGTCATTCTTTCGCGCACAACGCGCTCCATACGGGAAAGACCGATTCTAAACTGATTCTGTAAGAGTTCTCCCACACTGCGTAGCCGGCGGTTGCCTAAATGGTCAATATCATCAATTTGACCGACTCCATCCATTAAATTCAACAGATAACCGACCACGGCCACTATATCCTGTCGTGTCAAGTGCTTTGTGGTTTCGTCAGTTTGCTCATTAGTAATAATGGTTACTTCTCGCTCATCTTGTTCCACACGGATTTTTAAGACACCATTGTCCACAAAAGTGCGGACTAGCTCCGGTGTCACAGTCTCGCCGGCCCGGGCTAAAATGTTACCGTCCGCATCAGTAACATTTTCCGCCAGTTTGGCTCCATTTACTCTGGGCATGAAAGCCAATTTTTTATTCATTTTGTAGCGACCTACATGTGCAAAATCATAACGCTTAGGATCAAAAAATAACGATTCAAAAAGCGAACGCGCATTTTCCACGTTCAACGGTTCACCGGGACGCAGGCGTTTGTAAATCTCCAAAATACCTGATTCAAATGAATCGGTATGGTCTTTTTCTAAAGTGTTGAGAATGCGTGCATCATGGTCAAACAGGTGCGCTATATCTTGATTGTGTCCGTAACCGATGGCACGCAAAAGCACCGTAACCGGCACTTTCCGAGTACGGTCTACACGGACATAAATCACATCGTTAACATCTGTTTCAAATTCCAACCAAGCACCACGGTTAGGAATAATAGTTGCAGTATAAAGAATCTTTCCGCTAAAATCGATTTGGCTGCTAAAATATACTCCGGGTGAGCGCACCAGTTGGCTGACGATTACGCGTTCAGCGCCGTTAATAATAAAAGTACCATTTTCCGTCATTAACGGAAAATCACCCATAAAAACTTCCTGTTCTTTGACCTCACCGGTCTCCTTGTTGATCAGGCGGACACGGACACGTAAAGGTACTGAGTAAGTAGCATCACGCTCTTTACATTCATCTACGGAATACTTGGGTTCCCCTAGAGAATAACCAATAAACTCTAGAACCAAATTTCCCGTAAAATCCTGAATCGGAGAGATCTCAGCAAACACCTCTTGAAGTCCTTCTTCCAGGAACCATTTATAAGAAGTTTTCTGTATCTCGATCAAGTTGGGCAGTTCCAGGACTTCGTCTATCCGGGCATAATTGCGGCGCTTTCTTTTACCCGCGTCGATGGTTTTGAACATTCAGGCATTCACTCCTGTCCCTAGGTTTTACCCACGCAAAAATATAAAAACAACAATACCTTCTTTTAAAATAAAAATAACTAGTACTTTGTCTTTTTTTGGAACATGATAAAATTTTATTCTTTCCCAAGCAACAAATTATATACATAAATATAGCAAAGAAGGCATTGTTAAGCAGTGTATAATAATATCACAAAGGCTACCATTAGTCAAGAAAAGAAAAAATAATT
>ERZ773359.5864-NODE-5864-length-11397-cov-13.352319_pt1 | contig 11397 bp, 10 predicted proteins | sample MGYA00374955_ERZ773359 | MGnify/ENA primary metagenome ERZ773359 (study PRJEB29098, sample SAMN04486028) | biogas fermenter metagenome | study: EMG produced TPA metagenomics assembly of the Biogas fermentation microbial communities from Germany - Plant 4 DNA1...
GGAGATACGCCTGATTGCGGCCGGCAGCCGTAATCTGAAACATGCCGTACTGCCAAAGAGCCGTGACAAGCACAGAGAGGACTACCATCAACATCACCACCGTCCCGACGGCAGCTATCCCCTGTTCGGATCTGATGCTCACGGCAGCCCTCCTTCCTAGTCAAGTATAATTCAATGCATATTCAGCCAAGCCTTTTATTATGGATTCGCTGGTTAATCAGCGGGATACTTCTTATCGTTTCCAAGGTAAATCTCCACTTCCCGTGCATCGCCTGTTCCGGGAAGAATTATAACTTTGTACACGACACCTTCACGGCCCCACGGATCTTCCGGCCAGTCGGCAATATAGGAGTCCAAATCTCCAGCTTCGCCTGGTTTGAATTCCTCTTGAACTTCGCTTTCCGGCGCTTCCATCACCAAGTACAGCCTGGCAGCACTGAGCAGCATCCTGACATTTGCCTTATTGGCGTTTTCCCGAGCTGTCTCTTGGATATTGCCAAACTGTTGAATGCCGAGCCCTGCCAGAACACCAAGAATAACGATTACCACGATCAGCTCAACCAGTGTAAAACCATGTTCCTCCTGATGCAATCTTCTCAAAAGCTTTCTCAACACTCCGGTCCTCCCCTTTTCAAAATCTTTCTTGAAATGTTTCCAGCTAAAACCAGGCAACTCCCATTCACAAAGGCCTCCTCGGCACCACCTCTTTCCACTCTGAAAACACTTACCAGCAGATGCGCACCCCGATACGGCTGGTGGAATGATCCCTGGCAAAATGATACCCGATCACCGGGGTCAATTTGACGACCCCTGTGCTGTTGAACAGAGGCAGGCTGAAATCGATTCCAAAGCCCAAACCGGAAGTGGCGAAGGTATAGTCAAGTTGGCAGGATAGACAAAACCGGCCGAGCATTCGGTAGACTATCTCTGCCCCGAACCCTGGGCTCTCCTCCCTGAGTGCAAGCCCGACGCCGACAGCTATATTGTCGTTCAAGCTTGTCCTAATCCCTGCCGTAAATGTCAACTTGGGCAACGGATAAACACTGACCCAGTAACCGAGATCCAAGCTTCCACCGTGGCGATGCGGATTTCTTGGTTCCAACGGCTCAGCGGCTACCGGGTTGGTGGAAAAAAACTGTCTGCCGCAAATCCTTCCGAACCATCTATAATCCTCGGGATCAAGATGATGCTCATCTCGGTCCTTTCTGTGACTGTGTCTGTCACCCGGAACAGCCGGCCAATGATTGGGAGGTCACCAACAAACGGTACCTTATCGATGTGCTCCCGTTCCTGTTCTTGAATCAACCCACCGATCAACACAGGCTGTCCCGCCTTCACCCTGATCGTTGTTTGTGCTTCCCTGGTCCGGATCTGCGGGTACGGAGTTCCGTCCACAAACATAAAAAGGCTGACTTCCGGCCGCACGTCTATGGTGATTAGCCCGTCTTCGGAGATCCGGGGCAGCACTGTCAAATTGATGCCGCATTCCAAAAACTCGATAGATTGGTTGCCATCATCATCAGTAAGCACAATGGGGATCCTGTCGCCCACAAAAAACCTGGCCTCTTGCCCGCTTAAGGTCGCTATCTTGGGACGGGCGAGAATCTTGGCTTTTCCCTGTTGTTCCAAAGCCTGCAGCGCCAACAGGATCTGCCACGGTTCCCAGTCGAGTTCGACTTGGAACAGCGAATCCGGATCGGTAGATCCAACCTGAAAGCCGGGCAGGTTTCCGCTCCAATCCAAGCCAAATGCCTTGGATGCATCGTCAGCAATCTCATGGATCCATACCTCCAAGAGCACTTGAGGCAGCGGCTGATCGTATTCGGCCATAAACTGATCCACTTCGGCGATCTGATCTTCAGAGACTCTAATCAGGATTGATTTCGAGCCTTGGTCCACCTGGATCCGGTCAGCCGCGACTATAAGCTGCAGCATACGGCCAGCCGCTTCCGGATCGGCATGGCTGAGGCGGTAGATCTTTATTCTCTCCACAGGCCGGGACGCAGCATCGATCCCGTCCATCCCTTTGCGGTTGGCCACCAATGCCCCATTGGCAATAGACAAGTCCAACCCTGCCTGCTCTGCTATCAGATCGAGTGCGGCCAACGGGTCAAGATTGCGGATGTTGACGGCAATGGCCGCCGATGCCAAACTTGGGTCCGCGATCAGGTCCAGCCCGAGGTCCTCAGTGAGCATCTTAAGGACAGTCAGCACTGTTTCCTGCTGATGATAGGCTCTCTTGGCAGGGACATCAAGCTGACTGACGGCGTCTCGGGCTTTCTGCAGCTGATCCGAGCTTCCGTACAGGACTAGGAGACTGTTTTCGTTGTCGGCGTATATGTTATCTTCCGGCATGAACATGGCAAGAACGGGAATCAGTTTTTGCGGCGCGATGTGTTTAGTGTAGACATAGTAGAGCTGACTTTCCTGAAACACAGCCATGCGTTCCGCTGCCGCGACCAAAAGCGTGTTGTCTTTGATCAGGTAGTCGGCGCCGCTGGCTTGAGCCACCAACTGCAGCGCTTCCTGAAGATCGATATCATGGAAGCTAAAACTTCCCGTTCCGGTAACAGACTTGTCCACCAGTACATTAAGCCCGGCGATTTCGCCCAAGGTTTGAAAAACGTCTTTGTATTCGGTATTTACAAATTGGAACGTGACCAATTGAGACGCAGACTGGGCCAGGCCTGTCATCAAAAGTGTGACAACAACCACAAGACACAACCTGGAAAAGCGTGGTTTGGCACGGCGCATGATCACTGCCTCCCCATCTCCAGCGTAAAGCTGCGGTCATCCTTGGTAAATACCACTCTTTTGTCGACAACCTTTTCCACAGTCCAACCCAACATAGCATCCCCGGGTTTCATCAGTGTGGTCCGGCCCTCGTGCTCAATCAAAATCAAAGTGCGGTCACCACTTTTGACCAAGCCCTTGAGGACAAATGCCGGATGGTCTTTGGCCGCCACAATGATCTTAATCTGCTCCCATTCGGCTTCATCGGCGGTTACCGTGATCAGTCTCAACTCTGGATCCCAGGCAAACTGCCTGGCAGGATATGCCCGCTGCAGAAGACCAACAATTTCCAAGCCGTTTCCATGCTCCACGAAAATCTTGTGATTGATCAGCCCGGTGGCCGATTCCAACTCAAGCTGTACAGAACCGGAACGGATCGAATCATATTTTTCCAGGACCTGCCTGGCGAAGTCCAGGTCGGCGGCGGCGCCGAACAAAACGAGAATATTCAGTTCCGAATCTATGTAGGTCTTGACACCGGGCGCGACAATCCCCAGCAAGCGGCTGGCGTCGGCGGCAGATACGTTTTTCAGGGCGACAAATGCCGAATCATTGCTTTGAAATCGCTCTGCCAGCCGGGCTTGAGATGCTACCACCATAGTGTTGTTAACAATCCGGTAATCATAACCGGTGGCTTGGATCAACAAATCCAAGGCCTCAGTGACCGTCATGTCCTTCAAGTAAAAGCTAATCGTGCCAGTGACCGAGGGATCGATCAACACATTATACCCCGCAAGCTCACCCAGGACTTGAAAGACATCGCTCAAAGGCGCTTCCTTAAAATCCATGTCGACAACCGTTTGTGCCAGGCATACCTGCACGAGCATCAGTACTGCCGCTACCACGACCACTGTCGACACTATCCGCCTGGACCTCATTTGGATTCCCCCCCAAATTCAATGCTTAGCTTAACACCGTTAATATTGATAATCAGTTCTGTTTCAGCAATCTCCTCAACCGTACCAATCCCCAAGGCATCCCCTACAGCCTTCCACTCCTGGGCGCCGTTAAACCTGATTAATGCGCGGTGGTCTCCCCCATGAACTCTGACTACCCCCACAACCTGGATCCCTGTGGCATATAGTTCTTGCAGATTCCACAAAGGAATTCCAAACGGTGTGGCAAATGCCCACTCGGCCTGTTCCCAGACAGGGCGTTGCCAAGGGACTGATGCTGCCCACTCTGGAGGCACAACAAACAAATCCAAATCAGTCCGCAGAAACACATCTCCTTCTATTGTTCCGGCCAAATCTGTCTTGGTGAAGCTGGAGGCCGGGAATGCCGCAGCCATTGCTCTCGCTCCCGCCAACACGTCACCACAGCCACCGGTAACCTCCAAACTCATCCGGTACCAAGACTTCAACCCCTGGGTCTTCAATGGTTCGTAATCAAGCTTGATCAGGTTCAGGTCATAAACAGACGCCCACTCTTTAACCGCCTCCAGCACGTCAAGCAGGTTGAACGCCCCAGGAATGATCGCTTCATAATCCTGCACCTCTGCTGTCAGCGTTTCAAAATCTGTTTCAATCGAACGGCGCTGTTTGATCAGGCGTTCCATCATCTGAACCTGGTACTGTTCGTGGGAGATTTCCTTTTCGATCCTCTGCAGTTCAAGCATGCGCGGGCGCAGCAAAAGCAAAAATGATATGGCTGTCAAAGCATAGATCACGACAATGAGGGCTGTTTTGCCCAAAGGTTTTGCCGCTTTGAACGAGCTTAATTCAAACAAGCTATTCTCTCCTTTGAGCTTTTATAGCAAAGCTGAACAACCGCCCGCCAAGTGCTGGTTCGATACTGCCCACTTCTGCAGAATACCCATACAGCTCCAGATTCTGGATATATCTGGTAATCAATGGCGATTCGGCTGTGTATCCCAAAATGACAATTTCCATCCCGGCGACCTGGGCAGCCTCCAGCCAAACCTGTTCCGGAACGCTGCTTATGACTGCGGCCAATTCTTTCTGGGCCGGATCATGACCATCGGTAATCAACCGGTAGTGGTCCAACCTGGCTTTCAACTCTTGATTTCTGGCCTGAACCTGGGCGATTTGCCGCTGCTGGTCTATCAACATGTTCTGGTAGCTCATCAATTGGGCATACTCATGCTGCAGAGCATCGATCTGCACAGACTGAAGATAGGCAAGGGCATTGACCACAATCAGCAAAATGATTCCCAGGAACATGGCCATGAAATCCCAGCGAACCGCACTCTGTTTTAGCGGGCGTTCCTCAACGGGCAGAAGATTGATCCGCATCACTCGTTCAGTCCCCTCAGAGCTAGTCCGACGGCATTGGCATAAACGCCGTAATCCGGCGGCTGCCGATTCCCTTTAATCAACTGATGAGACTCAAAGGGATTAAGCCGTCTTACTGCGACATCTAATTCCTGCTGAAAGATGGTGTCCAAATCCGGAACATGGGCAACACCCCCGCACAAGGCCACTTGATCCAGGACATCACTGATCCTCGAAGCCCTCGACTGTGAGCGGAGATAATCAAGAGTCTGGATGATTCCCCCAGTATACTGCCGAATCACTGACCGAAGCATACTTTTGGCACCGGTAGCTTTGCCCAGGATATCTTCCAAACTGTATTCCCGCTTCAAGTTCGCTGCTTCAGCCGTGTCAATCTCCAAAGCGGCCGCCACGGCTTCGTCAAGAATTCGGCCTCCAACAGGGAGGATCCGGTATACTGAATAAAACCCATGGGACTCAACGTAAATCACTGTTTGTTCGTGGCCTAGATCCACATAGCAGATACGCTTTTCCGCACTGCTTACGTCAATTCGCGGCAGGTTGAAAGCAGCGACATCGATCACGACCGGGGTAAGCTCTGCCTGTTTCATCATGCTGATGAACGGATCGACCATGCCTCTGGCGCAGCCGGCCACGACCACATCCAGCTCACTGCCGCGGTATTGTGCATCGAAACTGTAATAAATCGAGTCAACTGTATGATTTGGCGGCAGTTTGAGGATTTCTGCCAGATCGAGCTCAATGGCCTGCGCCAGTTCTCTCCCACTCATCCGCGGCAGAGAGATCTGCCTGATCATGATGTTGTGACTGTTAAGCCCTAAAGCCACTCGATCGGTCTTGATCCTATGCTCGTCCAGGATTGTCCTTAAAGTCATGGCGAGTGCCTCAGGATCAAGCAGCCGATCATGCTTCAAACATCCTGGAGGCGGGCTTAACTGAAGCAGCGCGTTCACACGGCAGCTGTGCTTTCCCTGCCTTTCAAGCGCCGCAATTTTTATTGAGAAACTACCTATATCCAAACCCAGACAGCTTTTTGCCATACAGCGCCCCTCAAAATCCTATATTTCCGATCATCTGCATCATCGGCAGGTAAACCGATACCACAATAAACGCCACCACCGCAGCCAAGACCAACATGACCGCCGGCTCCAGCACCTTGGTGAAAGATGAGACAGCATAATTCACTTCACGATCATAGTAATCGGCCAGATGGGCCAGCGTTTTCTCAAGATTGCCTGTTTCTTCCCCAACCGCCACCATCTGAACCAGCATCTTAGGGAAGACTGAATGCCGCTTCAGAGGCTCAGTCAAACCCTGTCCTTTTTCCACCGCCGTTCTTGCATCACGAAACGCTTTATTGATGACGCGGTTTTCGAGCAGCCGCTCCACGACCTCCATGGCTTTCACCATGGATATGCCGCTGCTTAGAAGCATGCTCAGCACTCTGCAAAACCTGGAAAAAATGACCATTTTCTGGAGATTTCCCAAAACAGGCATTCCAAGGCTGGTTCTATCCTTCAGGTATTGTCCGTGGCTGGTTCGCAGATAAACATGCCCCAACCCGAATAAAACAGCGAACACCGCTAAAAACAGATACCAATACTGAATCGTGACACGACGAAAGAGCAAAACCGCCTGTGTGATCCGGGGAGGCTTGACTCCCAAAGCCGTGAAGTTGGTGATCAACATGGGCAGAACAAAGTAGATCAGGGCAAAGATCATGACAGCGGCTACACTGCCGACGATTATTGGGTATAGAAGTGCTTCAGACACTTTTTTCCGCAGCTCGTCCATGCGCTCGTAATATGCAGCCAGCTGGCCAAAAACATTCGGCAGTTCCCCCGCCAGTTCTCCCGCTTCCACAAGGTGAATGAACTCGTGCGGAAAGACAGCCTGGTGTTTGCCTATGGCATTGGTGAACGAACTGCCGCTGGCAATGTCCAGCCTGATGGCATTCAACGCTGCGGCGAGCCTTTGGTTCTGGCACTGCTCTTCCAAAAGCTGCAAACTGGAAGTCAGTGAAACACCAGCATCAAGTTGAATCGCCAACTGCCGGGCTAGAATCGCCAGTTCCTTGACCTTGACCTGCCTTCGTCCTGACTGCTGGCGGAACAGCCGGAGAAAAGTACTTTGGGGAACTGCCTGGATTTGGGTTACATGCAGTCCCATGCTCCGCAGGCTGGCAAGAATCTCTTCTTTGGAACTGCCTTCCATAAACCCTCGGATCGGCTTCCCTTGTGCATCCCTCGCCTTGTAAAAGTACTTGTCCATCTGTTTCACCACCACTACAAAGCACGATACCGGTTTGCTTCGACTGCATCCACCAGGCCTTGACGGATCAATTCGTCAATCGCAGCGTCCAGTGTCTGCATCCCGTACCTGGTGCCTGTTTCGATCTGCGCTTTGATTTGGTGTGTCTTGTTGTCTCGGATAAGATTGCGGATCGCCGGTGTCCCCAGCATCACCTCGACAGCCGGCACCATACCTCTGCCGTCGGAACGAGGAATCAACTGCTGCGATATTACCGCTTCGATCACACCCGCCAGCTGCACGCGGATCTGCTGCTGACTCTGGAGTGGAAAAACATCAATGATCCGATCGATTGTAGTGGCTGCACTGCGTGTATGTAAAGTCGACAAGACCAAATGGCCCGTTTCCGCTGCTGAAATCGCTGTGGCAATAGTCTCCAGATCACGCATTTCACCGACAAGGATTACGTCAGGATCAGCTCTCAGCGCTGCCCTCAGCCCACTGGCAAAGGTCCTGGTATCGGTACCGATCTCACGCTGGTTGATGATGCAGCCGCCGTGATGATGCAAATACTCGATTGGGTCTTCCAAGGTGATGATCACACCCTGGCGTTCCTGGTTAATTAAATCGATCATCGCAGCCAAAGTGGTGGATTTCCCGGCACCGGTCGGCCCGGTCACCAGAATCAGGCCGTCTTTTTTCTGGATAATTTCCGCGATGATTGCAGGCATACGCAGTTGGTCAAGGGTGCGGATGGCTGAGTTAATCACTCTGATGGCAGCGGAAAACGATCCGCGCTGCATGTAAACACTGCACCTAAAACGGCCAATGCCGTGGACACCGTATGAAAAGTCAACTTCGCCGACGGTTTCAAGCGCTTTGCTCTGCGATTCGTCCATCACCGACATCATCAACCGGCGCACCGTATTAGGTGTCAGCGGCTCATATCCGGTCAAAGGGACGAGATTGCCATAGATCCTCAAGACAGGAACAGTCCCAGCTGACAGGTGCAGATCGGAGGCATCACGCGCCACAGCGATCTCCATCAGTTCAAAGATGCTTCCTACCGGCTTCACTCAAATGCCTCCTGCTCATCAATACTGTAAACAGTACGAATGATTTCATCGGTTGTGGTGACACCTGCCGTAAGCTTTGCTACGGCATTCCTCTGCAGGCTGACCATTCCTCCCGTAGCCGCCAACTGCCGAAGCTGCTCTTCGCCAGCCCGCTCGTCTATGGCCTGGCGGAACGCTTTGTTGAGGATCAGTACTTCCTCGACCGCCGCCCGGCCTAGATACCCCGATTGATTGCACAGGACACATCCTGTGCCTTTGTAAACCTTGTCCGGCACAGGCATGTCCAAAGACTTTACAAACTGAATCACCAGCGGATCGGTGAGGGGCACCTCCTGTTTGCACTCGGGACAGATCTTCCTTACCAGGCGCTGGGAGATGACCGCCGCTATGGTGCTGCTGAGCAAATAAGGCTCGATGCCCATTTCCATCAGGCGGGCGATGGTCGCGATTGTGTTATTGGTATGCAGCGTGCTTAAAACCAAGTGCCCGGTTAAGGCAGAGCGGATGGCAATCTCGGCTGTTTCCCGATCGCGGATTTCCCCCACCATAATAATGTCCGGGTCCTGGCGCAGAACAGTCCGAAGCCCCGTGGCAAAAGTCAAGTTCACTCTCGGGTTGATCTGCACCTGATTGATCCCCGGCAGATGGTACTCCACAGGATCCTCGATGGTGATGATGTTTTTCTCTACACTGTTCAAATGTGACAAAAAGCTGTACAACGTTGTCGTCTTGCCGCTGCCGGTCGGGCCTGTAACCAGAATCAGCCCCTGGTTCAGCTTGAGAACGCGCAGCAGTCTCTCGGTACTTTCTTGGTCAAAACCCAGCTGATCAATACTAAGCAGTCCTTGTGCCTTGTTTAGGATTCGGGCTACTATTTTCTCTCCATGGATCGTCGGTAAAGTGGAAACACGCATGTCCACATCCCAATCCCCGATCCTGAACTGGATCCGGCCGTCCTGCGGACGGCGCCGTTCTGTGATGTCAAGGTTGGCCATAACCTTGAACCTCGACTGCACATCATTCCGCAGCCTTCGCGGCACTGACATCACTTTGCGCAGAATGCCGTCGATTCTGAACCGGACATCCATATCCTCTTCGGTTGGCTCCAGATGAATGTCGCTGGCTTGTTCACAAACAGCCTGCTCTATGATCATGTTGGCGAGCTGTACCCCAGGTGCATCGCCCAGGTACTGCTCCTCCTTAGGATAAGCGTCCTCCTCGTCTTCATCATCAGCAAAGCGGTCAAAAACTTTTCTTGCGGTTGAGGCAATATCCCTGGTGCGGCTGAGGGCAGTCTTGATTTCTTCCGCGGTAGCGATCGCCGGCTCAATCGGCATGCCTGTGATCCGCTGCAGTTCATCAATAATAAATATGTCAAGGGGATCGGTCATGGCTACTGTCAGGATCCTGTTCTCAACACGCAGCGGCAGCACATTGTTTTCATGCAGGAATTGATCCGGCACCAGGCTGATCACTTCCTGATCAAGATACTGGCGTGCCAGATCGATCCTGGGATATCCAAGATGAATGCTTAATGCGTCAGCCATGGCTTCTGGGGTGATCATTCCAAGCCGTATTAGTATATCCCCTAGTTTAGCACCTGATTTTCGCTGGTACTCCAATGCCTGTTGAATCTGATCCTGATTCAAGAACCCAGCCTCAACAAGAATGTCCCCCAAACGCTTCCTCGATGTCAGGCCCGTTCCCCCCAAAATTCGATACAGCTGTATTTAAACTTGAATATTCTCTTAACAACACTGATTATTCTGCCTGTACCGGAAATAAGGTGAATCTTGTCAGTTTTTGGCCCAAACGAGAGGCTAGGCCAAACCTCTTGGCCCAGCCTCCGGATCAACTGTATCGCTGTTTTCCAGCCGGTTTCCATGTCATGCCCCAAGTGCTCGCCCATCGATGCGCTGCCGGCTGATTCGCAGTTGTGTACGCCGTATAGTCCACCTTCATCTGCTTCGGGAAAATCCGATTGAATTTATAATTCAACGCTTTCGAACCTAACCCGGGATTGGTAGGAACAGTCTTAAGCCACTCCTGCAGCATCCAATTCCCCCCTATATTCTGACATTTACTTCTCACAATACAAGATATGCCTGGGGGGGATTTAGGGAATAAGCTCGCGTTACTATTTTGCCGACGGCCACAGACCTTCGGCCATCATCTCCCGGCGCACATTCACAAAGGCGTCGACGGCAAAATCGAGATCTGCCTCCGAATGTGCCGCAGAAACCTGTGTCCTGATTCTGGCCAGTCCTTTAGGCACCACCGGGTAGAAGAAACCAGTCACATACACTCCTTGCTCCAGCGCGCGGCGGGCCATCTCCTGGGCGGCGACAGCGTCATAAAGCATGATCGGAACAATAGGATGCTCGCCGTCGACAATGTCAAATCCGGCTTTTTTTAGCGCACTGCGGAAATAACCAGTGTTGGTGTGCAGCCGATCACGGTACTCGGTGCTCTCCGCCAACAAGTCAAAGACAGCACAGGCCGATGCCGCAATGGAAGGTGCCAGGGTGTTTGAGAACAGGTACGGGCGAGAACGCTGGCGCAAAAGATCGATAATCTCTTTTCGGCCGCTGGTGTAACCGCCGCTCGCTCCCCCCAGCGCTTTGCCCAAGGTGCCGGTGAGGATGTCGACTCTGCCCATGACACCACAGTGTTCATGGGTGCCTTTGCCCCGCTTACCCATAAAACCTGTGGCGTGGCTGTCATCAACCATGACCAGTGCATCATATTTGTCCGCCAGATCGCAGATTGCCTTCAGGTTGGCGATAATCCCATCCATGGAAAACACCCCGTCAGTGGCGATCATCCTGATCCGGCAGGAACTTGCTTCTTTAAGCTTGGATTCCAGATCATCCATGTCGTTGTTTCGATAGACATAACGCTGTGCCTTGCACAAGCGGACTCCGTCGATAATGCTGGCATGGTTCAATTGGTCGCTGATGACAGCGTCCTCCGGGCCCAGCAGTGTTTCAAACAAACCAGTGTTGGCGTCGAAGCACGATGAA
>ERZ773359.5865-NODE-5865-length-11396-cov-7.981483_pt1 | contig 11396 bp, 10 predicted proteins | sample MGYA00374955_ERZ773359 | MGnify/ENA primary metagenome ERZ773359 (study PRJEB29098, sample SAMN04486028) | biogas fermenter metagenome | study: EMG produced TPA metagenomics assembly of the Biogas fermentation microbial communities from Germany - Plant 4 DNA1...
GAACAATCATTACAAGCTTTGATGTCTGGGCAAGCCAACTGCCCAGGATAGAAATCTATGGAAGCGAGGGTACGCTGATTGTACCTGACCCGAATAAATTTGGCGGTCCGGTTCATATAAAACGGAAAGACCATAAGGAATTCCACCAGATTCCGCTTACTCATCCATATGAGGAAAACAGCCGAGGCCTTGGCGTCGCTGATATGGTTCGGGCTCTGGAATCCAATCAACCCCATAGGGCAAATGGGGAATTGGCATACCATGTATTGGATATCATGCATGCTTTTCATGATTCAGCCAATACCGGCCGGCATGTGAATATTGAAAGCACCTGCAGCAAGCCTGAGGCAATGGCCGGTGAGATAATTTACTAGAAAATAACCAAAGATCATTTACGTTTTATTTATGGAGAGAGCGGAAAATGAAAAACCTAATTTTTATAAATGGTACTATGGGCGTAGGGAAAACAGCAACAAGCAGAGAATTACAAAAGCTTTTACCTAATTGTGTCTTTCTGGACGGAGATTGGTGCTGGGACATGTCCCCTTTTATTGTAAATGATGAAACCAAAAGTATGGTAATTGGCAATATCAGTTATCTCTTAAATAATTTTATTTCATGCTCAGTATATGAAAACATTATTTTTTGCTGGGTGATGCATGAGCAGAGTATTATAGATGATGTGTTGTCCAGACTAAAAAAACATGATTATTTATTATACAAATTTTCTCTGGTGAGCTCTGAACAGGCATTAATTTCGCGGATTGAAAAGGATATAAAAATGGGAATAAGGGCCGAAGACGTTATTAATAGAAGTGTATCAATGTTAAAAAATTATTATCAGATGGATACAGATAAAATTGATGTAAGCAATATTTCTGCCAAGGAAGCCGCAGTAATAATATATAAGCAGATTCAAGCATGCGGACATAAACTCTGACTCAGTATGAGGGGGAGAATGTCCGCATGCCACTTTGTCCATCTTTTTTTATTGTGCAATAAACATATGTTTTATCCTGTAATCTTCATATTATAAAAATGATTGATTCCCTCACATGCAGTTATTCCTACATGGAACTCTTCAGGAAGAAAATCAGAACTTATTGAAAAAGAAATACCGCCTATTCCTGCTTTTAGGGTTTTGTCATTTAATTCGAGGCTTAGTATAAATCTTTCTTTTTCCTTTACCGGAAACTGGGCTCTGAAAATGTTCTTTACTATTTGTTTTCCATTGTCAACGAAGATATGCCAGGCATTTATGCCTTTCTCATAAGCCACTATCTCATAATGGGTTCCATATTCAATACTGCCATTATCAAGGCTTTTCAAATCATTGGAAAGTACAATAAGAGGTGCGCCGTACTTCTCAAAAGAGGCTTCAACTTCCACCCTTATATTTTTTGTAAACTTCTCTTTCAAAACCATGCTGATATATTCGTAGCCGTTTGAACCATCCAAGCGGTTATTTTTAATATATGCATCTTCCTGGATGAACCTGGTTCTGTAAGGCGTAACCTTGGAAGCGGCATATGACCATTCTTCTTCATTCCATGCGTCTTTTGCAAAGCTGTATATTCTCATATCTTGCTCCTTTATACTTTTTCATGTTTCACATTTTTTTGACAACAGACAAATTATAGCACATTATCACTTTATTTAAAATATATCCGAATTGAAATAAATCAGAACACTTGTTCGGATGCCTTGAATATAGTATAATAAATACGTCATGATTGATGAGTTCATTACTACAGCGAGAATGATAAAAGGGCAGTAAAGTAAAGGAGGCAATCGAAGTATTGAAAAACAGAACCTATATTGCCATAGATCTTAAGTCCTTTTATGCTTCAGTTGAATGTGTGGAACGCGGGCTGGATCCTTTGACTACCAACCTTGTTGTTGCCGATGCAAGCCGAACTGAAAAAACTATATGTCTCGCCGTTACTCCCGCTCTCAAGTCATACGGCATTCCGGGAAGACCCAGACTGTTTCAGGTTATTGAAAAAGTGAAGGAAATTAACGCCATGAGGCTGAATAAGGCACCGGGGCGGGTCTTTACAGGTTCCTCTGTGTATAAAAATGAATTGGATTCTTCCCCCGCTCTGGCTCTGGATTACCTTATAGCTCCTCCGAGGATGGCGCTTTATATTGAGTACAGCACCAGGATTTATAATGTATATCTGAAATATATTGCTCCTGAAGACATTCATGTATATTCCATAGATGAGGTATTTATGGATGTTACCAATTATCTGAACACATATAAGCTCACGGGGCGGGATCTTGCCAGGAAGATTATCCTGGATGTTCTTGAGACAACCGGGATAACTGCCACAGCGGGGATAGGCACAAATCTATACCTTGCAAAAATTGCCATGGACATATGGGCCAAGCGCATACCAATGGACGAAAAGGGTGTCCGCATAGCCGAGCTTGATGAAATGAGTTACAGACGGCATTTATGGACTCACCGGCCTATCACTGATTTTTGGCGTGTCGGGAAAGGATATGCAAGGAGATTGGAAGAGGTCGGACTTTTTACTATGGGGGACATAGCCAGATGCTCCCTGGGCAAGCCTGCAGATTTTCATAATGAGGACCTGCTTTATGATCTTTTTGGAGTGAATGCGGAGCTCTTGATAGACCATGCCTGGGGCTGGGAACCCTGTACCATTGCGGACATAAAAGCATATAAGCCGAAAGCAAAAAGCATGGGTTCAGGCCAGGTTCTGCATTATCCCTATACGTTTGATAAAGCCAGGCTGGCAGCTAAGGAAATGACAGAGCTTCTGGTTCTTGATTTGGTGGAGAAGAGGCTTGTAACTGATGAAATGACTTTAACAGTGAGTTATGATGTCGAGAACCTCACGAATAAGAAAATACGCCGATCATATAAAGGAGAGATTATCAAAGACGGTTATGGCCGCTTAGTTCCCAAGCCGGCACATGGCAGCATAAATCTTAATAAGCATACATCTTCCGGCAGGAAAATTTTGAAAGCGGTTACAGAGCTGTTTGATCGCATTGTGGATCAAAACCTCCTGATCAGAAAAATAAATATAACAGCAAACCATTTGCTTGATGAAGAATCGGTTCAGGAGTCTGAAAGTTTTGAGCAGCTCGATTTCTTCAGTGACTATAAAGCAGAATATGAAAGTCGCAAACGTGAAGAAGTTGAGCTTCAGCGGGAAAGAAAGGTTCAAATGGCGACACTGTCAATAAGAAAAAGATTTGGGAAGAATGCTATCCTGAAAGGAATGAATCTGCTGGACGGCGCTACAGCCATTGAACGGAATAATCAGATTGGAGGGCATAAAGCATGAAAGGGCCTTATGATGATATTATAAATTTGCCCCGCCCTGTTTCCACTAAGCGTCCCCGCATGTCAAACCATGACCGTGCCGCTCAATTTGCACCCTTTGCCGCTCTTACCGGTCATGAGGAAGCTGTAAGGGAGACCGCCAGGGTGACAGATGAAAGGGTGGAATTGGGAGAGCATGCGAAGCTGGAATTGGACCGAAAGCTTAGAATCATTGCAGACCGGCTGGAGGAGCTGCCCAGGATTTCCGTAACCTACTTTATACCGGATGATAAGAAAAAGGGCGGTAAATATGTTAAGGTCAGCGGGGAAGTGAAAAAGGCTGATGTATATGAGAAGATGCTTGTTATGACAAACGGCGCAAGGATACCCATAGAAGAGATTATAGAAATTGAAGGAGATTTGTTTACCGAATTTATTTATTGACACTATATATAGTATATAATATTATATAAATAAACTATATATTGCCTTTTTATCACGGCCTCCCAGAAACTGCCGGGAGGTTGTTATTGAGAACATTCATCAGCAAATCATAAAGCACAGGAAGGTAAATCACACATGATAACAAAAATCATAAAAAGAGACGGAAGAGAAGTACCATTTAATATAGAAAAAATTGCTAATGCCATATTTAGGGCTGCCAGCGCTGCAGGAGGAAAGGACTATGATACGGCATTGTCTTTAGCAGAGCAGGTGGTTGAATACCTGGAAAGCAGACTGGATAAGAAAGTGCCGGCAGTTGAAGAAATACAGGATGCTGTTGAAAAAATACTGATTGAAAACGGACATGCTCAGACTGCCAAAAAGTATATACTTTACAGGGCAGAAAGAACCCGTGTCCGTGATATGAATAACAGGTTGATGAAAATTTATGAAGGTCTGACATTTCAGGATGCAAAGGATAATGACATGAAACGTGAAAATGCCAATATTAACGGCGATACTGCCATGGGTACCATGCTTAAGTACGGCTCAGAAGGCGCAAAGCAGTTTAATTACCTGTATGTACTAAAGCCTGAACATGTGGAGGCCCATAAAAACGGTGATATTCACATACACGACCTGGACTTTTTAACCCTTACCACCACCTGCTGTCAGATTGATATTGAGAAATTGTTCAGGGGAGGATTTTCGACCGGACACGGTTTTTTAAGAGAGCCCAATGATATCAGAAGCTATGCTGCTCTTGCCTGTATAGCCATCCAATCCAATCAGAACGATCAGCACGGGGGTCAAAGCATTCCTAATTTCGATTATGGAATGGCTCCGGGAATTGCTAAAACCTATGCCCGCTTATACAGGCAGAATCTGGCCAAAGCTTTGGAACTTATTACAGATCTTAAGGATGCTTTCAAAACAGTTGAACAAATATCAGAAGAAATTCAGGAGAAGTATAATCTGATGCCTTCCCTTTCCGGATGTGATGAATATAAAGCACATGAAAGGAAACTGCTTTCTTGTCTGATTAATGATAAAGGCACTTTAAGCAGAGTTCAGAAATTTGCAGAAAAATCTGCCTGGCGTGAAACCGATCAGGCCGCATATCAGGCAATGGAGGCACTGGTACATAATCTTAATACCATGCACAGCAGGGCAGGAGCCCAAATTCCTTTCAGTTCCATAAACTATGGAACGGATACCTCACCTGAAGGGAGAATGGCAGTCAGAAACCTCCTCCTTGCCACTGAAGCAGGGCTGGGCAACGGGGAAACTCCCATATTTCCTATTCATATATTCAAGGTGAAAGAAGGCATCAACTATAATCCGGGAGATCCTAATTATGACTTGTTTCAACTGGCATGCAGGGTGAGCGCTAAAAGGCTGTTTCCGAACTTCTCCTTCCTGGATGCACCTTATAATTTGAAATACTACAGCCCGGGCAACCCTCATACCGAAATTGCCTATATGGGCTGTCGTACAAGGGTTATTGGCAATGTATATGACCCGTCCAGGGAAATTGTTACCGGAAGGGGAAACTTAAGCTTTACGTCTGTAAATCTTCCCAGACTGGGCATAAGAAACAGGGGGAATGTTGAAGCTTTCTTTAAGGAACTGGACAGCGTAATTAATCTGGTAATAGACCAGTTGTGGGAGCGTTATCAGATTCAGGCACGGAAAAAGGTTAAGAATTTTCCTTTCCTGATGGGACAGGGCATATGGCTTGATTCTGATAAACTCAGTCCTGATGATGAAATAGGGGAGGTGCTGAAGCACGGCACACTTACTATGGGCTTTATAGGGCTGGCAGAATGCCTTAAGGCTTTAATCGGAGCCCATCATGCAGAGTCTGAAGAGGCTCAGAAGCTGGGACTTGAAATTGCAGGGCATATGAGAAAGCGGATGGATGAAGCAAGCAGGAAACACAATATGAATTTTACCTTGATCGCTACTCCGGCAGAAGGACTGGCAGGCCGGTTTGTGGAATTAGACCGGAATATTTTCGGTTCAATTGAAGGAGTTACAGACAGGGAATACTATACCAACAGCTTCCATGTGCCGGTATATTATAAGATAAATGCATTTAAGAAAATTAAGTTGGAGGCTCCATATCATGAACTTACCAATGCAGGCCATATAACCTATGTGGAATTGGACGGAGACCCACAGCACAACCTTACTGCATTTGAAAAGATAATCAGGGCGATGAAGGAAGCGGGGATAGGTTATGGTTCCATCAATCATCCGGTGGATCGGGATCCGGTATGCGGCTATACCGGAATTATTGGAGACAAATGTCCCTCCTGCGGCCGAGAAGAAGGCTCTGTTAAATTTGAAAGAATTCGCAGGATCACAGGTTATTTGGTTGGAACCCTGGACCGCTTTAACAATGCCAAGATGGCAGAAGTAAGGGATAGGGTGAGCCATCTGTGAATCATGATCCTGAGAATAAAATACGAATTGCCGGCGTCGTCGAGGAGTCCATTGTCGACGGCCCGGGCATCCGATATGTTGTATTTGCTCAAGGGTGCCCTCACCGCTGCCCTGGCTGCCATAATCCGAAGACCCATTCCTTTGACGGAGGCATCCTGATTGATATAGGCGATATACTTAAGGCAATCAAGAATAATCCTTTGCTGGACGGGATTACCTTAAGCGGAGGGGAACCCTTTGAACAAGCGGCAGCCTTTGCCAGGCTTGCAGAAAAAGTCAGGGAATTGGAATTGGATGTAATAGTATATACAGGCTATACCTATGAGGAGCTTATAAAACATGCTCCGAACCGCCCTAGCTGGGAAAGTCTGCTTAATGCGGCTGATATCCTGATAGACGGCCCTTTTATTATGGAACAGAAAAGCTATATGCTGAAATTCAGGGGTTCAGCCAATCAGCGGATAATCGATCTGAAGAAGACAAGGAAGACGGGAGAAATAGTGTTTTATTGACTGCTATTGCTTGCTGAAATAAAAAAGCACCTGCAGAAATGTTCCGCAGGTGCTATGCTTTATTCAGATTCGTCTTAGCCAAACAGTGAGAATGTGGCAAACAAGGTAGCGGTTATGGAAGCAACCAGAGAAACTACGGTAATTTGTGTATTTATGGAAGGCCCTGCAGTATCCTTGAAAGGATCACCGACGGTATCGCCGATTACTGCTGACTTATGGGCATTGCTTCCCTTGCCGCCGAAGTTTCCTGATTCAATATATTTCTTTGCATTGTCCCAGAGTCCGCCTGCGTTGCTCATGAGCAGTGCAAGGAACAAACCGGTAACAATATTTCCTGCCAGGTAACCGCCCATGGCCTGTACACCGCCTACAAAACCTACAACCAGGGTAATAATGATGGATACAAGCCCTGCAGGAATCAGTTCCTTAATAGCGCCAACGGTAGCAATGTCAATACATTTGTTGTAATCAGGCATTACGCCGGGTTTACCTTCCTTCAGACCTTCAATGGTGTCGAATTGTTTGTGGATTTCCTCAACCATTGCCTGAGAGTTCCGGTTTACGCCCAGCATCAGCATGGCTGAGAATATAGAAGGAATGGCTGCACCCACAAGGGTTCCGAAGAATACCAGGGGATCCATCAGGTTAAAGCTTATTATTTCGCCGGTAACAGATTCGACAATTTCCTGGAAGGCTCCAAGCAGAGCGATAACGGTAAGACCGGCAGCGCCGATGGCAAATCCTTTGGTGATAGCCTTGGCAGTGTTGCCTGCAGCGTCAAGTTTGTCAGTGATATCCAAAACATCATCGCCAAGTTCCCCCATTTCTGCCAATCCGCGGGCATTATCCACAATGGGGCCGTAGGCATCATTGGAGATAATCATACCTACAATTGAAAGCATGCCTATGGAAGCAATGGAGATACCTAACATAGGATAACCTTGACCCAAGGGTTCAACAAGTTTATATGCGCCAAGCGCTGCAATGCCGATTCCGACAATGGAAGGCAGCACACTTACCAGACCATATGAGAACCCAGAAAGAATAGTGAATGCCGGACCGCTCTTGCAGGCCTCTGCAACCTTTTCAACCGGCTTTTTGTCATCTCCGGTAAAGTAGTCGCTGGTAAAACCGATTATAACACCTACCATCATTCCAAGGAATGTAGCTCCCCAAATTCGAATATCAAATTCAGGAGTAATTAAGGTAGCTATTAAGGTTAGTACTGTAAAAATACCGCATGTAAGCAGGGTTCCTGTGTTCAATGCCTTGCCGGGGTCACCGCTGGCGCCTACTCTGGCAATCAGAACTCCGATAATGGAAGCAAGAAGCCCCAGGGCACTGTAGCAGAACACAATTTCAATTTTATTCAGAGGTGCAGCTATTACCATTGCAGCTGCAAGAGATGCTATCTGAGAGTCGAACAGGTCCGCCCCCATACCGGCAACATCACCGACATTGTCACCTACATTGTCAGCGATAACGGCAGGATTGCGGGGATCATCCTCAGGAATGCCCAATTCTACCTTCCCGGTAAGGTCGGCAGCAATGTCAGCAGTTTTGGTGAAAATTCCGCCGCCGGCTTTTGCGAACAATGCCAGGGAGCTGGCACCAAAGCTGAAGGACATGACAAAATCTGCATTGCCTGTAATAAGCTGTATTAATGCTGCAGCAGCCAGTGCAATGCTTACGACGGCCATTCCCATTACAGCACCGCCCCGGAAACCAGCCATATATGACGGGACAAGGCCTCTTTTCGCTGCGGAAGCAGAACGCATATTAGCAAGAGTAGCTATGCTGATCCCTACATAACCTGCGAGACCGGATAAAGCAGCACCGGCAATATAGGTAATTGCAGCAAGTAAGTTTTCGCCAATGTTGCCCTTCCAAATAGGAGAAGGAAAGACTAATAAGACCAATACTGATACAATGGCAACAAAAATGGCCAAAATACGATATTCCCGTTTCAGAAAGGTGAATGCACCATCTCGGATCAACTGACCGATATTTCTGATTTTTTCTTCTTCAACCGGCAGTGCCTGCACCCATTTGTAAAAATATGCTGCAACCCCAATTGCGAGAGCGGCCACAACCAGTGAAATGATTGTCCACAACATATTATGCTACCTCCTTTGATATATACTAAAAAACATCATGCAAACATACAGCAGTATTTCGCCAGGACATATATTAAGAAGGAACAGCAATAAAAATATATCAGGCGTACCATTAGTTGTCCTGTTGTTTTACTGCTGTCAAATTATCCGCTTGCTTGAATAACCACATCCTGTCACCTCTTTTTGACGAAAATGTGCTGCAGTTACATCGATGTTTTTTACGTATTAGTATATTAAATTTTATATTTATTTTCCCTGCTGGTCTTCGACGGGGAATAATTTGATCATAAGCTTTACCAATGCAAAGAAGACTGCCAGTACCAGGAAAACTCCCGAAATGCCGATTCCCATAACCTCAAGAGCACCTAAGAAAATATCCATATTTAGTTACCTCCTTAACCAAGCAGTGCCAGAATGATAGCTCCGGCTATTATTGATCCGATCTGCCCCGCAACATTGGCTCCAACGGCCGGCATTAAGATAAAGTTTGTGGGATCGTCCTTTTGGGCCAATTTCTGAGCTATACGAGCGGACATGGGGAATGCAGAAATTCCGCAGGCGCCGATTATCGGATTAATTTTACGTTTCAGGAACAGATTAATGAATTTAGCAAACAGGACACCAAAGGCAGTATCAAACACGAATGCAAGAAGTCCAATTCCCAGAATGAGCAAAGTATTCAGTGTCAGGAATTTTTCTGCTACCATGGTGGAACCGATGGTAATACCCAAAAGCAGGGTTACCAGATTACCCAGCTCATTTTGGGCTGTTTGTGATAGTCTGTCCAATACGCCGCATTCCCTTATCAGGTTTCCAAACATCAGTGAACCGATGAGGGGAACAGATATGGGTGCAATGATGCCTGCCACTATGGTTACAACTATGGGGAAAAGTATCTTAACTGTTTTGGAAATCTCTACTCCATAGTCAACGTCCATACGGATCAGACGTTCTTTTTTGGTGGTCAGAGCTTTAATGACCGGCGGTTGAATAATCGGCACCAATGCCATGTAAGAGTATGCCGCAACGGTAATGGCTCCCATGTATTTAGGAGCGAATAAATTACCTACATAAATGGAAGTAGGACCGTCGGCAGCGCCGATAATACCTATGGCGGCAGCTTCCTTTAATGAGAAAACTCCCGGCCATATCAGGTTTGCTCCGGCAGCCATCAGCATGGCAGCAAAAATCCCCGACTGAGCAGCAGCTCCGAAAAACAGAGTAACGGGCTGTTTCAGAAGGGGAGAAAAATCAATCATTGCGCCAACTGCAATAAATATTAATATAGGGAAAAGTTCGTTAACAATACCTGCGTTGTAGAGAACTGTCAGGAAACCATGCTCGCCTACTGCAGCTGAACCGGGTATGTTGGTCAGTATTGCTCCAAATCCGATAGGTAAAAGAAGAAGTGGTTCATATTCCTTCTTGATGGCAAGATATATCAATATGCAGCCAATCAGAAGCATGACAACATTTTGCCATGTTAGACCATAAACGCCTTCCAGCAACTTGTTTAATGTGTCCATAAAATAATCCCTTCTATCTATTTTTGTAATTATGTTAACTTATGAAAAACTATAAGTTACACTAGTATACATTATATTATCATACATTTTGCTTTGTCAATTAAATAAAAACCCCTTCAATTGTGCTATAATAGGGGCAGGAGGTGTTATCAGATGTTATTGGATATTATGAAAACCAGAAGAAGCATACGCGTCTATAAGGACCAGGAGGTTGAGCAGGAAAAAGTTGATATTATTCTGAAAAGTGCACTGCTTGCCCCGACAGGGAGGGCAACCAGAGCCTGGGAGTTTATTGTAGTAAATGACAAAGATAAAATTAAAAAGCTTTCCCGTTGCAGAAACGGAGCTGCCAGGTTCCTGGAAGGTGCGCCTTTGGCCATAGTTGTTTCGATCGATGAGGAAAAGGCCTCTACCTGGGTGGAAGATGCATCCATATCGGCAGTTTACATACAATTGGCCGCCCATTCTTTAGGTCTGGGTTCCTGCTGGGCGCATGTAAGAGAAAGATCCTGCAGCGAAACTCTATCATCGGAGAGTTATGTAAGAGAGGTTCTGGGTATTCCGGAGAAAATCAGAATCTTATGTATTATAGGCATAGGCTATCCGGGCGAAGAAAAACCTCCGCATAAAGAAGAAGATCTATTATATGAAAAGATTCATTATAATCAATTCTGATTTAAAATTAGGATGTAAAAAGCCGGCTTATGCCGGCTTCATATATTTATTTTTTCTTATGCTTGTCCATTACAAATTTGGAAATATTGTCTGCATGGTCGGCAATTCTTTCCAGGTTGTTAATTACATCCAGGAATATAACACCGGCACCCGGAGTGCATTCCTGTTTATTCAGCCTTTCAATATGGTTTTCCCTCATTGCATGTTCAAGTGCGTCAATGGCATCTTCCTGGCGGCTGATGGATTTGGCCAGTTCAATGTCCATAGTTTTCATAGCTACCAAAGCATCATCAACAATTGCCAATACCTTATTCTTCATTTCATTCATTTCTTCAATTGCCATATCTGAAAGTGTCAGGTTGTGCTCAACCAG
>ERZ773359.5867-NODE-5867-length-11386-cov-5.224164_pt1 | contig 11386 bp, 7 predicted proteins | sample MGYA00374955_ERZ773359 | MGnify/ENA primary metagenome ERZ773359 (study PRJEB29098, sample SAMN04486028) | biogas fermenter metagenome | study: EMG produced TPA metagenomics assembly of the Biogas fermentation microbial communities from Germany - Plant 4 DNA1...
TCGATTTTTTTGGAGACACAGAAATAGTCAATACGCCATCCTACATTCTTTTCCCTTGCTTTGAACATATAGGACCACCAGGTATATGCCCCCTCCTGATCGGGATAAAAGTATCTGAAACTATCAATAAAACCGGCTTCAAGAAGCTCTGAAAATTTCGCTCTTTCCTCGTCACTGAAGCCTGCGTTGTTATGGTTTGACTGAGGGTTTTTTAAATCTATTTCCTGGTGGGCAACATTCATGTCCCCGCAGACAATAACAGGTTTTTTGCTGTCCAGAGAAACAAGGTATGCACGGAAAGCATCCTCCCATTCCATGCGGTATGGAAGGCGAGCCAGCCCTCTCTGGGAATTGGGGGTGTAAACATTGACCAAAAAGCAGTTTTCAAATTCCAATGTGATTACACGACCCTCATGGTCATGTTCATCAATGCCGATCCCAAAGGTTACATCAAGGGGTTTTATTCTTGTGTACACCGCTGTTCCCGAATAGCCTTTCTTTTCGGCATAATTGTAATATGAATAATATCCTTCAAGTTCAAGATCCAACTGGCCTTCTGAGAGTTTTGTCTCCTGGAGGCACAATATATCGGGTTTCTCCTTGTCGAAGAACTCGAGAAAACCTTTTCCCAATACAGCTCTTAAGCCGTTTACATTCCATGATATAAGTTTGAGCATAAAATCTTAATTCTCCTTATTATTCTCGATGTAATTATCTGATTTAAAATCAGTTCCGTATAATATTACTTTAAATATTTTACTTTAATTTGTTTTGCATGTTTTCTGAAATATTTATGTTTTTCAGATCCCGGCAGCCTATCACGTGCAATGAGATGCCGGAATAATCAAACCTGATAAATCCTTCAAAGCTTCCAATCCCAATTTAATCCGGCATGTCGTCATCAAATTCAAAATCTCTGACGCGATTTTTTTCACACAGGATGGATGCCGTCAAAGCAGTTAACGGTATTGTCAGAATAAGGCCGATACTTCCTGCTATGGACCTTATAATTTCCCCTGCAAAGCCGTCCTGATTGATAATTTCATAGACAGGCATATTATGGGCGATGAATAACATCAGAAGTGGCAATGAACCTCCGACATAGGCCATAATAAGAGTATTTGCCATGGTTCCCATCATATCGCGGCCGATATTCATCCCTGATTTGAACAGTTGGAACCTGTTGAGTTCAGGGCTTTGCTCCTTTATTTCAAACATAGCCGACGACATTGACATTGCCACGTCCATACAGGCTCCAAGGGCGCCTAAAATAATTCCTGCGAACAGAAGGCCTTTGTAGTCAAAGGAAATGTTCTGAGGTATGTAAAGAAGCATTTGTGACTCTTCTGACCCAAGTCCTGTAAGTTTGGCCATATTCCCAATCATCGCAGAAATAATTCCGGCTGCCACAACTCCTCCGGTTGCGCCAAGAATCGCAGCCAATGCCTTTTTGTTAAAACCCCCTACCAATATTAGGGTAGCACCTGTAACCAATACACTGGAAAACACAGTAGTAAACACAGGGTTATATCCCCTCAACAGCAAGGGCAGCAAGATATACATGATTGTGAGAATGGTCAGGATAAGTGCTACCAGCGCTTTAAATCCTTTCAGTCTTCCAACTGAGAGAATGACTATTACAAAGAGAATAAGAAGAAGTATTACAGATTTATCCCTTGCCGGGTTATAAATAACCGCCGACACTATTTTCCCATTCTGGTCAAGCTCCAGTGTCATCAAAACTTCATTACCGGGTCTTAGAAGCGCGTTCTCCTGCCCCCCAACAAAGTCCAGGCTTAAGGGATATTCTGCATCTACCAATTCACCTTTGAACTCTCCGCTGGTGATTCTTACTTCAACATGCTGTACACTGTCTTCCAAGGAGCCTCCTGAATACTCGATCAATTTGTCCCTGAGGTCCAGATTTCTTACTACTCTGCCTCTTACGTTCATGGTCGGGATTTCTTCAGGGACTTCTTCAGTAATATCATCAGATAGTTCTTCAGAGAATTCTTCGGTAACTTCCCCGGAGTAATCTTCCTCTCCGAATACCGGCAAGCATATAGAAACAACAATGGTGAATATTATCAGAAAAAATAATGCGTATATCCTGCGACTCTTCAAAACATTTTTCTCCTCTGTACATGATTTGATATTTTCAGACATTCGCATAACAAACATCTCCTAAGATAAAATTATATATTAACAATTGGAGACGGGCAAGGAAACGAGGTTTTTCAGATTATTTTTACAGCATTTTTACTGAGTATAAGCACCTTTCGAGGATTATAAACATTTTTCGCAAAATAGAGTATTGCAATAACAGATTCTGAATGGTAGAATGAACAAAGTTAAATGTCTTTAAGTTTGGTACAGAGATGCCGACAAGATGTTTATGCAAGTTAATAGGGGTAGTCATGGTATAATTCCATGTGCATAAAACCAATATTAAATGTAAATCATCTTGTCTGCAGGCAGACAAGATTTTTTTGTTTGCGTATCTTTCCTTGAACAGATACGAAACGGAAGAACGTGATAGGGAGTCTGATAGCGTGAAATTCAAAGCGCAGATTATGGATGAGGTTGCTGTAGAGAGAGCAATCACCCGCATTGCACACCAGATAATTGAGAAAAATAACGGTATTGAAGACTTGTGTCTCATTGGAATCAAAAGCAGAGGTGTGCCTATTGCGGCCAGGCTTGTAGAAGCCATTGAGAGGATCGAAGGTACCAGAGTGGATATGGGCGTTCTGGATATCAGCCTCTACCGTGACGATCTCTCAACAAAACAGTTGGACCCTGTTTTAAACGCTACAGACATACCGTTCTCTGTGGTTAACAAGAAGGTAGTCCTTGTGGATGATGTTATCTACACGGGCAGGACAGTACGTGCCGCCATGGATGCCGTTATGGCCCATGGAAGAGCTGCAAGGATCCAGCTTGCCGTTCTGGTGGACAGGGGCCACAGGGAGCTTCCAATCCGCAGTGACTTTGTGGGTAAGAATATACCCACATCAAGGTCAGAAGTTGTTTCTGTCTGTTTGAAGGAATATGACGGGGAAACCAGTGTAAAGCTTTACCAGAAAGACGAGGAATAATTCTATATTTTATGAGGGGGATTTTACCATGACCAACAACACAATTCAAACCGGTTACCTGCCTGATGAAAGGCCGCCAATACTGAAACTGTTATTATACGCTATACAGCAGGTAATCGTAATGTTCCCTGCAACTGTTGCGGTAGCACTCATTACAGGATTCCACATTTCAACCACGATTTTTGCCAGCGGTCTTGCAACAATCTGCTTTATCTTAGTTACCGGACGTAAAATTCCACTTTATTACGGTTCAAGTTTCTCCTATGTTGCGGCAATCGGCGCGTTAATGAGTTCGGAAGCCCTTGCAGGATTGGCACTTAATGATAAAATTGCAATAGCCCAGTTTGGTATTGTAATGTCCGGTTTCGTTTCAATAGCTGCAGGACTTATCGTAAACCGCTTTGGAAGAGATTCCATTGAAAAAATCCTTCCTGCATCAGTTACAGGCCCAATAGCGATGGTAATAGGCCTTACACTTGCAGGAGTTGCTCTGATGGATGCAGCATCCAAAACCAATGTCAACGGTGAGATTGTATTAAGCATTGCAAATGTTTCAGAAGCTCAGTTGCCACTCGCTGAAAATCTGGCCTGGGTTATCTCCCTTGTTACATTAATCTCCACAATACTGTTCTCAGTATATCTGAAAGGTCTGGCAGGTCAGCTGCCGCTGCTTCTGGGTCCCATTATCGGATGCGTAACAGCATTTATTATTAAAGTGACAACCGGCATTGACTTCTTCAAGGCGCTGCCTGCAACTGCTAACAGCGGATTCTTCGCTCTGCCGGTATTCACATTCCCGAAACCAAACCTGATGGCACTGGCAGCAATTATGCCAATAGCAATAGCAACAATTCCCGAATCAACTGCTCATATATACCAGTTGGATATCTATGTAAACGATCTGGCGAAGAAAAAAGGTTCCACTAAAGATTACAACCTTGCAGACAAACTGGGACTCAACCTTATCGGTGACGGTATTGGAGATATAGTCGCAGGATTCGTCGGAGGTCCCGCAGGAACCAACTACGGTGAAAACATAAGCGCCATGGCAATTACAAAGGTATTCTCAATACCCGTACTCATAGCCGCATCAATAATAGCAATGGTAATATCCTGCTTCTCTCCCCTTATTAACGCCATCTACTCAATTCCACAGGCTGTTATAGGCGGACTTGAAGTATACCTCTTCGGAGCTATTGCAGCTCAGGGCGTGGCTATCATGGTTGAGAAAAAAGTTGACCTGTTCAGCTCCAAGAACATCGCTGTAATTGCTACAATAATGATTATAGGTCTTGGCGGACAGTTCGCTTTCGGTGGAAACATACCCTTCTTCGGGCTTAGTGTTCCCTGTGTAGCCGGCGCTGCAATATTCGGAATCATAATCAACTTCATACTCAGTATCGGTCAGAAGAAATAAGCGGTTGGTCACAAGCACATCATGAATGCATAAAAAACTGATAAATAGAAAAGAGCGGAATTAAATCCGCTCTTTTATTTGTCTGGCTATCTTGTCCGCTACTTACCCTGCATTTATTTTGTCCGAGATTAATCTTATCTCTTTATCTTTATCTGTTAATACTTTTCCCTATCGTGTCCTTTTTTACTTAGACGCTTTTTCCGCTTAGGATATTAATCTGCTTGAACTATTGCTTATTCCCACGGTTCTATTTATGGCATTTTGATGCCGACGGGCAGCCGTCGCACCCGCAGCAGCTTCCGCCCTTTTTACTTTTTTTGAATACATGTATAACATTTAAGGCAATAATCCCAAATACAATTGCGCCAATAATATACGTTGCCATTTAAACCCCTCCTAATATACCGGCTAATTAATATTCCGGCTTTTATATAATCTGAGTTATCAACCGCTTATTATGCGGCTGCCCTTTTTACCATGAGTTTACCATTACTGTCGGGTTTTCTTATCAAGAGATAAATAAATACTGCCAATACCACAAATGCTATCAGTGAACCAAAACCAAATCCATGTCCGGTAAGAACCAAACCAAGCTGATAAGTAACAAATGAAATACTGTAAGCAAGTCCTGTCTGATAGCCAACTGCAATCAAAGTCCATTTTGCATTGCCCATCTCCCTGCGTATTGCGCCAATCGCAGCAACGCAAGGTGCGCATATCAGATTGAATATCAGGAATGAGAAGCCGGAAAGCTGTGAGAAGGAGGCCTGGAGAGCTGTCCAAACTTCAACTCCGTCTTCCGCCACTGCTTCAAAACCATACAGAACACCAAGGGTTCCTACAACATTTTCTTTTGCTATAAGGCCGTTGAGGGTTGCTACTACCGCTCTCCACTCGCCCCAGCCAAGAGGTGTGAAGACGGGAACAAGCAGTGTTCCAAGGGAAGCAAGTATTGAATCATCCGCATCCACCATCCGGAAGGTCCAATTGAAGTTAGACAGGAACCATACTGCGACGCAGGCAAGGAGAATTATTGAGCCTGCCTTTTTCACAAATGATTTTGACCTGTCCCATACCTGCATTGCGACACTTACCGGGTTAGGCAAATGATATGCGGGAAGCTCCATGACAAAAGGTGAAGGATCTCCTGAAAAGGCTTTATTCTTCTTTAAGATAATACCTGAGAGCATTATTGCAACTATTCCGATGAAGTATGCCGCAGGAGCTACCCAAACCGACTGTCCGAAAAGTGCTCCGGCAATGAGTGCAATAACCGGAATTTTTGCTCCGCATGGCATAAAGGTGGTGGTCATAATACTTATTTTCCTGTCGCTTTCATTTTCAATAGTCCTTGATGCCATAATGCCTGGTACTCCGCATCCTGTTGCCACAAGCATGGGAATGATTGATTTTCCGGAAAGGCCGAACCTGCGGAAAATCCTGTCCATTATAAAAGCGATTCGTGCCATATATCCGCAGTCTTCAAGAATGGAAAGACATAAGAACAGCACTACCATCTGGGGCAAAAATCCCAAAACAGCGCCGACACCGGCTATGATTCCGTCAACAATCAGTGATATGAGCCAATCCGCGCAATCCACTGATACAAGAAAATCTTCCACCGCAGTAGGAATTATTTCACCGAATAGCGACTCGTTTACCCAATCTGAAGCCCAGCCGCCTATAGAATTAAGGGACATAAAATAAACAACAAACATGACAACGGCGAAAATGGGGATGGCCAGAAAACGGTTTGTGAGCACCATGTCTATCCTATCGGAGGTTGAGACCTTTGATTTATTCTTTTTATGTAAACTCTTATCTACAACACGGGAGATGTAAGCATATCTTTCGTTGGTTATAATACTTTCGCTGTCTTCATCCAATTCTTTCTCGCACTCGGAAATAATTTTTTCTATGCTTGCTATGGTTTGTTCGCCAAGTTCCAATTGCTCCCTTACCTTTGTATCCCGTTCAAAGAGCTTAATTGCAAACCATCTTAAAGACTTATTATCAACGCTGTCTTTAATTAAATTCTCAATACCTTCAAGGGCTTTTTCAACCACTTCGGAAAAAACACGCAGCGGTTTTGGAGGTATTCTTTTATTGGCTGCTGCTATAGCCACTTCAGCAACTTCATTGGCTCCTTTACCCTTTACCGCGGCTGCTTTGAGTACCTCGCATCCAAGTTCTTTTGAGAGGACATCTGTTTCAATGGTGTCGCCATGTTTTTCAACAATGTCCATCATGTTCAGAACTACCACTGTCGGAACTCCAAGCTCCAAAAGCTGGGTCGTAAGATAAAGGTTTCTTTCCAGATTGGAGGCATCAACTATATTTATTATTGAATCAGGCTTTTCAGTGATAAGATAATCTCGCGAAACCACCTCTTCCAGAGAATAAGGAGAGAGAGAATAAATACCAGGCAGATCCTGAATTACAACGTCATTATGACCTTTAAGTCTGCCTTCCTTTTTTTCTACCGTAACGCCCGGCCAGTTGCCTACATACTGTGAACTTCCGGTTAAATAATTGAATAACGTAGTCTTGCCACTGTTGGGATTCCCTGCAAGCGCGATTTTAATGGACATATATGTTCCCCCTGTATATCTGATTGGTTCTCGTGTTGGAAATTAAAGAGAGAAGTTAGCCGAGACTAACTCGGATTTATAAAAAAACAGTCAAAGTAAAGACTGTCATCAGGCAATCTCAATCATATCCGCATCAGCTTTGCGCAGACACAATTCATAATCTCTGACATTTATTTCCATAGGATCTCCTAATGGAGCCAGTTTACGAACATAAATCTGGGTTCCTCTGGTAATTCCCATATCCATGATTCTGCGTTTAAGCGCTCCTTCACCATGGAGCTTTTTAACTACAACAGTCTCACCACATTTTGCCGATCTTAATGTTTTCATTTAGGTTCCTCCTGAATGGTTCTCGTTCAATGCTAATTATATGAAGATTTTTTGCACAATTATTGCAGTTGATAAAAAGTAAACAAGGGTTAGTCTACACTAACATCTGTTCAAAATATATGAGTTAGACTACGCTAACTCTTCCTTAGCATATTTTACTACTTGTCATTATCCAAGTCAACATAAACTTGAAAAAATCTAATTCTTCTGATAACATGGGGGCATAGACCCAGGAGGTGAAACATGAAAATTCAGGAGTCTGCAGAAAACTATCTTGAGACCATACTTGTTTTACAGCGTAGAAACGGGAATGTCCGGTCCATAGACATTGCCAATGAAATGGGGTTTTCAAAGCCCAGTATAAGCTATGCCATGAAACAATTTCGCGAAAACGGCTATATCAAGGTTGATGAATACGGATATATAACCCTGACTGAAAGGGGTTTTGATATTGCTGAGAGAACATACAAAAGACACCTCCTTTTGACACAGTTCCTTATGGCTCTTGGTGTAAGCGAAGAGACAGCCAAAGAAGACGCCTGCAAAATAGAGCATTACCTGAGCGAGGAAAGTTTCAACAAGGTGAGTGAGCATTATAACAAGATAAAAAAGTGATTTTTACGCAATAATTATATAGTTTCATTTGATTGACATAAGATGGTGAGCCGTTTTCATTATAAATCAAAAGACGGTCAGTAAAGCTACTGACCGTCTCTTTATTTGGAATACGGTTTTTTATTTAATTAGATTAAACCAGCCATTCTCTTGTAAGTTTCAAGTCTTTCCTTGGCATCCCTTTCAGCAGCCTGGAAGAGCTCGTCAGCAACATCCGGGAATGTCTTCTTAAGGGATGTGTAACGAACTTCGGTGTTGAGGAATTCCTGGAAGCTTCCGGTAGGATCTTTGGAATCCAGAATGAACGGATTCTTGCCCTCTGCCTTAAGAGCAGGCACATAACGCCACAGATGCCAGTAACCGGATTCAACAGCCAGTTTTTCTCTGGTCTGGGTTCTTGACATACCACCTTTAATACCATGGTTGATACATGGAGCATAGCAGATGATAAGTGAAGGACCCTTGTGAGCTTCAGCTTCCTGGATAGCCTTCATGAACTGGTTCATGTTGGCGCCCATTGCAACCTGTGCCACATATACATATCCATAAGTAGCAGCGATGAGACCAAGGTCTTTCTTCTTAATACGCTTACCGGATGCAGCAAACTTAGCCACTGCTGCGGTAGGTGTACTCTTGGATGCCTGACCACCGGTGTTGGAGTAAATCTCGGTATCAAATACCAGAACGTTTACGTCTTCGCCGGAAGCCAGAACATGGTCAAGTCCGCCGTAACCAATGTCGTATGCCCATCCGTCACCGCCAAGGATCCACTGGGATTTCTTGACGAAGTGTTGACGGTTCTTATTGAGGTGATCTACGATCTCCTTGCTCTTATCGCAGGTAGGAGCGAAGTTGTCAAGAGCTGCGCAAAGAGCTTTTGAAGCTTCCTTGGAGGCTTCACCTTCGTACATGTTGGTAAGCCAGTTTTCTGCAGCAGTCTTGAGTTCAGCAGGTACATCCAGTTCAAGCAGTTCTTTGAGTTTCAGTGCGATACCTTCACGAATCTGCTTAACGCCGTAGTACATACCTAATCCGTACTCTGCGTTATCTTCAAAGAGGGAGTTAGCCCATGACGGACCTTTGCCTTCACAGTTCTTGCAGTAAACTGTTGCAGGAGCAGAACCACCCCAGATTGATGAACAACCTGTAGCATTGGCAATCATCATACGATCACCAAAGAGCTGTGTGATAGCCTTGATGTAAGGTGTCTCACCGCAGCCTGCGCAAGCGCCGCTGAACTCAATCAGTGGCTGAGCAAACTGACTGTTCTTCAGATTGTTCTTCGGTGCCAGATGGTCTTTATATGTAACATTCTTTGTAATATAGTTCCAATGTTCGATTTCCTGCTGCTGTGTTTCGAAAGGCTTCATAACGAGGGCCTTTTCTTTTGCAGGACATACGTCTGCACAGTTGCCGCAACCGGTACAATCCAGAACTGAAACCTGAATCTTGTATTCGTAGCCCTTGAACTGAGGTCCTGCTGCAGGTTTGGTAACCAGAGTTGCAGGAGCGTTCTTCTTCTCTTCTTCATTAAAGAGGAACGGACGGATAGCAGCATGAGGACATACCAGTGAGCACTGGTTACACTGGATACAGTTTTCAACCTGCCACTCAGGAACTGTAACAGCAATACCGCGTTTTTCATAAGCAGAAGTACCTGCAGGGAATGTACCGTCTTCAATACCCTTGAAGGTGCTGACAGGCAGATCGTCACCCTTCTGGGCATTCATGGGTTCAACAACTTTTCTGATGAACTCAGGCTTGTCGGTATCCTCTTTCACAGGTTCATCCTGTGCTGTCTTCCAGCTATCAGGAACATCTACCTTTACAAGAGCATTAATTCCCTTGTCAACAGCGGCAAAGTTCATGTCCAGTATAGCCTGGCCCTTCTTGCCGTAAGCGTCAACAATGGAGTCTTTCAGGTATTTAACAGCATCTTCTATAGGAATAACATTTGCCAGTTTGAAGAATGCAGCCTGCATGATCATATTGATACGGCTTCCGAGTCCGATTTCGCGGGCTATGTCGGTAGCGTTGATTATGTAGAAGTTGATATTGTCAAGAGCGATCTTTCTCTTAAGATCTGCAGGGAGTTTTTCATCCAGTTCGTCCACTGTCCACTGGCAGTTGAGAACGAAGTCTCCACCCTTCTTAAGTCCGGCAAGAAGATTGTATTTGCCTACATAAGCCTGGTTGTGGCAAGCAATGTAATCAGCTTCATCAATCAGATATGTAGAACGGATCTTGGATTTTCCGAAACGGAGGTGGGATACGGTAATACCACCGGATTTCTTGGAGTCATAGGAGAAGTATCCCTGTGCATATAAATCAGTCTTGTCACCGATAATTTTGATGGCCTGCTTGTTAGCACCAACAGTACCGTCGGAACCAAGACCCCAGAATTTGCAGCGGATAGCATCTTTTGCTTCGGTGTTTACGCTTGGGCCCAAAGGTAATGAAAGATTTGTAACGTCATCCACAATACCCAGAGTAAAGTGGTCTCTTGGCTGGTCTGCCTTCAGATTGTCAAATACTGCGATAATCTGGTTGGGCTTCACATCTTTTGAACCAAGACCATAACGTCCGCCGACAATAACCGGCTGTTCGGGTTTATTATAATAAAGTGATTTAACGTCAAGATAAAGAGGTTCGCCAATTGCGCCCGGCTCTTTTGTTCTGTCAAGAACTGCAATCTTCTTAACAGTCTTGGGCATTACATCAAAGAAATATTTCTCTGAGAAAGGTCTGTACAGGTGAACTTTAAGAACACCGACTTTTTCGCCTTTGGCTCTCAGGTAGTCGATAACTTCTTCGCAGGTTTCGGTTACTGAACCCATAGCTACTACAACGTATTCTGCTTCAGGATCGCCGTAGTAATTGAAAGGCTTGTACACACGACCTGTAAGATCTGAAATCTTTTTCATGTAGTCGGCTACTATATCAGGAATAGCGTCATAATAGGGGTTGCTTGCTTCTCTTGCCTGGAAGAATATATCCGGGTTCTGGGCAGTACCGCGTGTTACAGGATCTTCAGGATTCAACGCGCGCTTTCTGAACTCTTCAACAGCTTTCCAGTCAAGCATCTTTGCGAAATCTTCATAATCAATCAATTCAATTTTCTGTACTTCGTGAGAAGTTCTGAAACCGTCGAAGAAGTTCAGGAAAGGTACTCTTCCCTTAATGGCAGCCAGATGAGCTACACCTGTAAGGTCCATAACTTCCTGGACACTGCCTTCGGCGAGCATTGCAAAACCTGTCTGACGGGTAGCCATTACGTCTGAATGGTCACCGAAAATGGAAAGTGCGTGAGATGCCACAGCACGTGCTGAGACGTT
>ERZ773359.5870-NODE-5870-length-11377-cov-4.829447_pt1 | contig 11377 bp, 12 predicted proteins | sample MGYA00374955_ERZ773359 | MGnify/ENA primary metagenome ERZ773359 (study PRJEB29098, sample SAMN04486028) | biogas fermenter metagenome | study: EMG produced TPA metagenomics assembly of the Biogas fermentation microbial communities from Germany - Plant 4 DNA1...
GCTCAACCGCATCAATGAACATGCAAATGGGAAGTTCGCACTGATTTCATGGAGCCCTGAGGATATCAAGGGTGATCGCTTGTTGGCACTGTGAGGAGATTAAATGATAAAAGTCGCTTTTATTTGTGTTCATAATTCTTGCCGCAGTCAAATTGCGGAAGCATTGGGACGGCATCTTGCCAGTGATACTTTTGAAAGCTTTTCGGCAGGTACTGAAACAAAGCCGGAGATTAATCAGGATGCCGTGCGTCTAATGAAAGAGCTTTATGATATAGATATGGAGAAAACCCAATATCCAAAGTTGCTTGATAATATCCCTCCGGTGGATATTGTTATAACAATGGGATGCAATGTGGAATGCCCTTACCTCCCCTGTAAGCATAGAGAGGATTGGGGATTGGATGATCCTACTGGTAAAAGTGATGAAGAATTTAAAAAAGTTATTTCAATTATTGAAGCCCGAGTAATTGAATTGAAGAAGAAACTAATGTAAAATTAATTAACGCCAATCGCACAATTAGTGGTTGGCGTTATTAAATACCAGACCCCATTTTACTCCCACAAAGAACATCAAATATCATAATGATAAATCTTACTGGGAAACTTTATAGAATGAAATAATAAAACCTATAAAAATTATGGTATTAATTACAAAATATTTTTAACATGATAAAATTAAAAAGAAGTAAATATTAAGTGTTGTTGAAGGTAATACAAAAAAATAAAAAAATAACAAAGCAAGGGATTTGTATGAAGAAAGAACATTGTGAGTTTAATAAAATATTATTGCTGACTGTAGCATGCAGTATAGTGTTATTATTTTCTGGCTGTCAAAGCCATGATATAAGTTTAAATAATGTAGACATAGAGGCTAACCAAAGCGTGGATGAAAAGATAACAGAGAATAATGGTAAGGATGCAGATACGCCCGTGGAGTCAGAACTGTTTTCGGATGTGTCAAAGTATCAATTTGTGTTTTCCAGTGGGGCTGGTGCCTGGCAGACGATTCTGACTATTAACGAAGATGGAACCTTTTCAGGGGAGTTTTCTGATGCTGATATGGGATGGGTTGAGGAAGACCACCCTAACGGAGTAATATATTCATCCACATTTGAAGGAAAATTCACAGAACCGATGAAAGTAAATGATTACACTTATTCTATGCAAATAGAGTATATCAATCTTGAAAAAGAAGTTGGAACGGAAGAAATCATAGATGGTGTCAAATACATTTATTCTGAGCCGTATGGAATAAATGATGCAGAAGAAATCTTAATCTACACACCGGAAGCCCCGGTAAAAGAATTGCCGGAAGGATTTAGATACTGGGTTGGTCTCAGGAATCTTGATGATCTGAAGGATGAACATCTTGGTTATTATGGATTATATAATGTAAAAGAAGCTTGTGGCTTTTCAAGTTATAAGTTAGATGGAGCAGAATAGCTTATTTTAAATTATTTACAGGCCGGTAAAGCAAACTCAATCATTTGCTTCATTGCTTTCTATTTCTTTCAGGGTCTTTCCGTCTGCTGTTTTCCAGGCTTCACGCGCATTTATGGAAGTGCCGGTAACAAAACATGCGGCTTCTGCTGGACTTCTTAACAAGATATCAGCAGATAGTGTACCATCAGGTTCAATAACAGAAGCATATTGTTCCCGAGCTTTCTTTGCGTGTTTTGGGCAGGATGGCGCGACATTTGTTCTAATCCGACTTCCTTTAAGAATAACAAATCCATCAGTAGTCCTTTGACCTTTAGCATCAATATTTCCTTGCTTTATTTCAAAAAGAATAATTTCATTTGAAGGCTCAGTTTCCTCAGAAACATTGGACGGTATTGATACAAGTTTTTCAAATATTTTGTGGCCGAGAGTACCCATTACAATTTTCGAATACTCTATGAACTCTTCGAGTTCGCTTTCTTTTTCCTCGGTGATATTTCCAAGTGTAGGGGTATTGCTATTCTTTACAATATAGCGTTTTGCCTCAAGCGCGAGGGTTGTAAAACGATGTTCAAGATAGCTGATTTCTGTTGAGCCAAACGAGTTATTTGATGTTGTGAAGACTACAGCTTCTGTCCAATAATCCTTGTCTGGATTACGTTTATGTTCCTGCAAACGGTAGAGAAGTCCTTCGCCATTTTTTCGTACACCAGCCTGACCGACATATACAACGCTCTCACCAGTATCATCAGAAGTACCAAACAGAAAGTAGACACCGCTCTGCTTCAAAATATCAAGATTTTTGCATTTCTCAAGCTCAGTCCTTGGGATTTTATACGCAATGCCTGTCCAGTTTGCAAGTGTAACTTTTATACGTCCCGTAGGGGTACCGTCCATTAAAAATAGATTTATGCTTTTTCCGCGTACAGCCATAATTCATCTCCCATTTATCTGCCTGAGTTCAAATAATACCGTATCTGTAGTATTTTGCATCAAGGACCAATACATTATTACCGTACAATTTTGAGAGGTCAAAAGAATGGGACATTAATACCTCCATATTTTAGATTATTGATTGGTTTGGGAGAATAAATACAAAACATCAATCAAACGAGGCATGCTATAATTGAAATGTAATTGGCCGGTAATAACAAGTACCGATTATTGAGCAATGTTTGGCAGCAGATTAGCAAACCTGAAGACGTAAAGAATATATATCAGAGAGGGAGAAAAGAAGCGTTTGGATCATGATGAGTTGATAAGCTGCAAACTGGTAAAAATAGATGATGTGATAAAAAACTTTGGAACAGGGGAGTACATAAACGCACTAATGGTAACAGCTATGGCACTTTATCTGAGATACATCCGGAATTGATGAGTTGATATATGGGATGGGGAAAATATGCGTCAAAAAACGAGACAGAAAGAAGATACAGAAAAATCCAATATTTCAGAAGCCGGTATGGAAAGGCAGAAGAGCAAAAAGAACGGCAAGAAAAAAGTACATTTGCCGGATATCAGCCTGCCTTTTGCTGCGGAAGCTGATAATCAGAAAGTTGCTTTATTTCTGGAGGATCTGGAACGCCGCATAACATTGTCGATGGCAGAAAAAATTGCTTTAATTGAAGACTTTGTAAATGCGTTGAAATTCTATGCTACCACCGGTCTTACTGTCGACGAAGCGCTGGAGCGCCTTGATGCAAAGAATCTCGGCGGGTTTTACAGCCGCCCTTCAAACACATGGTATTCTCTGGATAATGCAGCAAAAATATACCCGTTTTCTATGAAGCATGACTATATGGCTGTGTTCAGACTTTCGGCATATCTGAAGGAGAATATCGTGCCGGAAATCCTGCAGATGGCCCTGACTTTTACAGTTAAGAGATTTCCAAGCTTCGCTACTACGGTTAAGAAAGGCTTCTTCTGGCACTATCTTGATGCGACTAAACGCAGGTATATTGTTGAACCGGAAACAGGCATGCCCTGTCAGCCCATACGAATAGGACGAAGCGGTTCACAAACATTCCGGGTTCTATATTACCAGAACCGCATCAGCGTTGAATACTTTCACATCCTGACGGACGGATCAGGTGGGATGTGCTTCCTTAAAACACTCGTAGCTGAATACTTTCGGCTGCTGGGTACTACTTCATCCTGCGACAATGGAGTTTTGCCAGTCAACGGTCTGGTAGCCCCGGGTGAAATATCAAACGAGTTTTTAAACATCCGTTCAGAAGGCGCGGCTTCCGGTTTTGTTCAGAAAGCTGCTGTACAGTTCGGCGGCAAGTTGGCTCGTATAAGGCCTTGCCGGGTAATTCACTTCAAGATGGACGCAACCGCATTAAAGGAAGTTGCCGGAAGAAAGGGTGCGACTGTAACAGCGTACATACTTTCCCTTATGTTTGTTGCCGGAAGAAGGGCATCCGATAATATTGAAGGCGAATTCAACATCCAGGTCCCTGTAAATATGAGAAAATTCCATCCTTCAAACACCTTAAGAAACTTTTCAATGTATTGTGGTATACGGCTGCCGCTTGCCGAGATATCCGAACCGGATGAGCTTATACCTGAGATCATGCGTCAGCTCACTGATAAAGCCTCATATAAAGCTATGAATGAGATGGTTAAAGCTACGAACTTGTTGACAAATGCTATCCGGTTTATTCCGCTATTCCTCAAAGCACCTGTTGTAAGGATGGTATATGGCTTTCTCGGAGACAGGATTTTCTGCAGCACCCTTTCCAACCTCGGTGTGGTGTCATTACCGCCTGAGATTTCCGAACGAGTGGACAGCTTTGACTTTGTTCTGGGAGCAGGTACCAACCGCGCGAGTTGCTCTGTGGTGACTTTCGGAAATACCGCAACCCTGTCCGTGACCAAGAATACGATAGATCCATCATTCGAAGAAGCTCTGTATGAATTGCTTTACCGGGATGGCCTTACCCCGGTTGTTGAAGGGAGTGAACTCATTGCAGATTAATATAACATATCCTAAACCACCGAAGAAAAAAAGTCATCGCAGCATAATGATCAATATAGTGAAGGATTTATTCCTGCTATCTGCTCTTCTGTGCGTGACAATAAACATCTGGGCAGGCGGAAAGGCATGGAGTATCATTGTACTCTGGTCCCTCTACATGATCTGGACACTGTTTATCCATCCGGATATGATCGAATATAACCGTATCAGCCAGTTTACCAAGGTCATTGTGCAAAGCTGTATCATGCTTGTCCTGATTGATGTTTTTATTACATCCGGATGGGCGTCGAACGTTGTTTCAATAGTGTGTTTCGGCGCACTGATTGCAGTGTGCCTGCTGTTGTATACAGATTTCGAACGACAGAGGCACAACCTGCTACCAATGATATTGCTGTCGGCTCTTTCATTTGTATTATCGGTAGTGCTGATGATAATATCGGAGGGAAACGTTCCCTGGCAGGTCCCTGTTACGTTCGTACTTTCCTTGGCTGTTCTAATAGTCTGTTTCAAAACTATGGGCGGTAATATCAAAAGCGAATTGAAAAAGCTGTTTCATACCATATGAATGAATATATTTTGTTTATCACACCACCTTTTTAGGTGGTGTTTTTGTATTTCAGAACAAAATGGTATTATAATATTATATTCCATGAATAATGTTAACAGGAGTGCTGCCTGTTTTTGAAAGTATTATCCGATAAAGAATTAAAATTCATTGTGCAAAAAATGAACCAAAAGGAGATAAAATGGACGAATATATCCTTACCGTAGACGACCGGGACATCGAAACAGGTTATATGGAAAAAATGGAGGTACACCAAAAAGGTATCTTGCATAGAGCTTTTTCCGTTATGCTTTTTAATAATGAAGGCGAAGTATTGCTGCAAAAAAGAGCAAAAAAGAAATATCACTCGCCTGGGCTATGGACCAATTGCTGCTGCAGCCACCAGAGAGAAGGAGAGACCCTTGAAGAAGCGGTATCCAGAAGACTAAAGGATGAGCTTGGGATTAAATGTGAATGCAGGGAAGTTTTCAAGTTTATGTATCGTGTGGAGTTTGAAAATGGTCTTGTTGAACATGAAATAGATCATGTATTTTTCGGTCAATATAACGGAAAGGTATTCCCCAACGTAGATGAAGTGGAAGAAATCCGCTGGGTTTCACTTGACAAGCTTGGAGAGGAAATGAGTGATCATCCTGAAAATTTTACCTATTGGTTTCAAATATTAATGAAGCAACCCGAAATGCAGTTAATAGGACGACAGATTCAGATTGCAGATGCTTGCAAATAAAGTCTTAATAAAGTGCGTCTGTTCAGGGCAGTATGGAGGTTAAACATGAAAAATGATGGAGCAAGAGTGATATTGGAAACGGAAAGGCTGATTCTGCGTCCGTGGAAGGAATCAGATGCGGAAAGCCTGTATGAATATGCGAAAGATCCCCAGGTCGGTCCTGTTGCCGGTTGGCCGCATCACAAGAGCGTGGATGAGAGCCTCAATGTGATCAATAATGTGTTTGCCGGTCCGGAATGTTATGCTATATGCCTGAAAACCGATAATAATGCCATTGGCTGTATTGAGCTTAAGCTGAATGGGTGCACAGATATGACAGACAGGGATGACGAGTGCGAGCTGGGATATTGGATAGGTGTGCCATTCTGGGGTAAAGGATACTCGCGGGCAAGTACCCAGGAAAAAAGTTTTGGGAAAAGTTGTTGACGCCCAAATAGTAGGCCCTATTGAAAAAATTGATGAGAGGACTCAAAAAGAATACGTAGGCCGTATAAAAGTTGTCCTTAAACCAATTTTAAAATAGGATTATTGGGTTGCTAACATAACACCTTCTGTTTCATGCTGCATTTTTCTCTTAAGCCTAATTAGCTCTATAAAAAATACTTTCAGTTTAAACGTGCTTCAACCTCCTAATTATTTCCTTGAAGCTACTCCATATTTGCCCATCAAAATACCTCCTGATATTTATGCATAATAAATTGATTAAAACTCCGACCTGCTAAGAAGAGAGTGAAAACATGTCTAATTTAAAAGTGGAATTTTCAAAAAAGTATTGACAAAGTAATAATCTGTATCATATTTTAATAATAATTAATAAAATGTGTATATAATTAAACCGTTGAGCAAGAGGAGTACGAAAAATCGATTGTACACAGAGAACTGCAAGTTGGTGAGAGTGCAGTAACATAGGTTTTTCCGAATGGGCTTGCGAGGGTAGCCCGAAACCTGATTCTTTAGGGAGTAGGCGCTAACGGGGACCCTGTCCGTTATCAGTAGGGTGCATATGATGGTATGCAATAATGAGTGGGCGTATTATACGCCAAATTAGGTGGCACCGCAGAAGCTATAAGCTTTTGTCCTTAAATTTGAGGACAAAAGCTTTTTTATTTTAAACTTTTAAATTTTGAAAAAGGAATATCTATCCCAACGAACGAAGGAGTGTGATTTATTGTGATAAGACCCAGTGGAACAGAAATTCAGGAGCTTGCAAAGGAGTACAATTTGATTCCTGTCTGCAAAGAGATATATGCAGATATCATTACTCCAATAACACTATTGCGCAAGATATCACAAATTAGTCAGAAGTACTACCTGTTTGAAAGTATTGAGGATGGAAAGTGGTGGGGGAGATATTCCTTTTTGGGGTTTGACCCTATTGCACATGTTACCTGTAAAAACGGCGCAGTGGTTATAACAGATGAGAATGAGAAAGTCATTTATTCGAAAAAACCTCTCGAAGAATTAAGAAAGGTGCTTTCAAATTACAAAGCCCCAAAGATAGAAGGAATGCCGCCTTTTACAGGAGGATTTGTAGGATATTTTTCTTATGAAATGATAAAGTATGCAGAAGAAAAGTTGAAGATAAAGAATAATGATTTCAATGATTTCGATCTGATGTTGTTTGACAAGGTCATTGTATATGACCGGATTAAACAAAAAATCAGCATTATTGTGAATATGAAAACTGATAATGTTATGGAGAATTATGGGAAAGCCGTGGCGGATATTGAGCGTATCATAAGGCTAATTCAAGAACCGTTGCATGTTTCAAAAGTAATAATAAAAAGTCGTCCCAAATTTATATCGAATACATCTAAAGAAGAATTTTTCAAAATGGTTCAAAAGGCAAAAGAACATATTTTAAACGGAGAAATATTCCAGGCCGTATTATCAAGACGATTTGAAGCCGAGTATAAAGACAGCCTGTTAAACGCTTATCGCGTGCTTAGAACCACCAATCCATCTCCATATATGGTATTTATTCAGAATGAAGACTTACAAATTATAGGATCGTCGCCTGAAACCTTAGTGAAGCTGCAGGACGGCAAGCTTTCAACATTTCCTATTGCGGGCTCAAGACCGAGAGGAAAAAGCCTTGAAGAAGATAAAGCAATGGAGAAGGAATTGCTCCAAGATGAAAAAGAGCTTGCTGAGCACAATATGCTGGTGGATTTGGCTCGAAACGACATCGGCAAGTTATCGCAGTTTTCCAGAGTACGTGTGACCGAATATAAAAAGATTAAAAAGTATTCGAGGGTCATGCATATTGCATCCCAGGTGGAAGGAGTTATTCAAAAAAATAAAGATGCACTGGATGCCATAGAGGCTCTTATTCCTGCAGGAACATTATCAGGAGCGCCCAAAATTCGTGCCTGCGAGATTATTGGAGAGTTGGAAGACAGTCCTCGTGGAATCTATGGCGGAGCCATTGGATATATTGATTTTTCCGGAAACATGGACACCTGTATTGCCATCCGTATGGCGGTAAAAAAAGGAGATAAAGTTTATGTTCAGGCAGGTGCAGGAATTGTGGCGGACAGTATCCCTGAAAAAGAATATGAGGAGACCGAAAACAAGGCAATAGCTGTTATGGATGCCATAATTAGGGCAAACGAGGTGGATGAATTATGATCTTATTAATTGATAATTATGATAGTTTTACTTACAACCTGGTACAGTTGGTAGGAAGCATCAAAGAAACGGAAATTAAAGTAATTCGAAATGATGAAATGACGGCAGAAGAAGTTGAGGTATTAAATCCCTCTTATATTATTTTATCTCCAGGTCCGGGACATCCCAAAGATGCGGGAATATGTGAAGAGGTTGTTAGGCATATGAAAGCAAGGCTCCCCATACTTGGAATATGTCTCGGCCATCAGGCAATATGTGAAGCTTTTGGGGCAACCGTAGGATTAGCGAAAACCTTGATGCACGGAAAACAAAGTAATATACATATTGCCAATGGAAATCCAATATTCAAAGGGTTGGCTCCTATTATTCAAGGCGCGCGGTATCATTCGCTTATTGCAAAAAGGGAAACCATGCCCGATGAATTGTTAGTTATAGCCGAGGACAATAGCGGCGAAGTCATGGCAGTAAAACACAGAGATTATGAAATATATGGGCTGCAATTTCATCCTGAGTCTATTTTAACCCCTAAGGGTGATGTCATCATACGCAATTTCCTGGAGATAGGAGGTATGGCCCATGATTAAAGAGGCTATTTATAAATTAATTAACCGAGAAGATTTATCTTTGGATATGGCAGAATCAGTTATGGATGAAATCATGAACGGAGAAGTAACCCATGCGCAAATTGCTTCTTTTATAACAGCAATGCGAATGAAGGGGGAAAGCATTGAAGAGATAACAGCCTGCGCCAGGAGTATGAGAAAGCACGGGGATAAATTAAAATCAGACAGGGATGTTCTTGAGATTGTAGGAACCGGTGGAGATGGGGCAAATACCTTTAATATTTCCACCATATCATCCCTGGTGATATCAGCCGCAGGAATTCCTGTTGCAAAACATGGAAACAGGAGTGTATCCAGTAAATGCGGAAGTGCGGATGTGCTGGAGGCATTAGGGGTGAATATTGATATTCCTGTAGAAAAAAGTGAGAAAATTCTTGAAGAGATCGGAATCTGCTTTATGTTTGCGCCTCGCTACCATTCCTCCATGAAACATGCGGCACCGGTGAGAAAAGAGTTGGGCATAAGGACCATTTTTAACATTTTAGGTCCTCTTACAAGTCCGGCTGCAGCACAGTATCAGCTGTTAGGGGTTTATGATGAAAACCTGGTTGAACCGTTGGCAAGGGTACTTGCCAATTTAGGGGTAAAGAGAGCCATGGTGGTACATGGTCACGACGGTTTGGACGAAATAACTCTGACATCCTCATCTACCGTATGTGAAGTGAATAACGGACGGCTGAACAGTTTCTTTTTAGATCCCAAACAATTTGGTTTTAGATATTGTAAACTTAATGATTTGGCAGGAGGTGATCCTGCGGAAAATGCAGATATTGCAAGGAGAATCCTTAATGGAGAAAAAGGACCAAGAAGAGAGATTATACTGCTAAATGCTGCGGTGTGCTTATATATGGTATACAACAATATTACATTAAGAGAATGTGTGAGAATGGCGGAAGATGTTATTGACAGCAAGAAAGCACTGGAGCAGCTTAATAAGTTTATTCAGTTATCCAATGCATAAGGAGGGGGTATGGTATGATTTTAAAGATACTGGAAGAACTAAGCAAAAAACGGATGAAAAGAGCAAAAGAGAAACTTCCTTTAGAGGAATTAAAATCTTTAATATATTGCAATGGAGAAAAAAGAAGGTTTCATAACAGAAAAGACTTTGCTTTTGAGGATGCGTTAAAGAATAAATTTTCTTTTATCTGCGAAGTAAAGAAGGCTTCACCGTCAAAAGGAGTACTTGCAGCAAATTTTGATTATATGAAGATAGCCAAGGAATATGAAGAAGCCGGGGCGGATGCTATTTCCGTATTGACAGAGCCGGAGTATTTTAAAGGAAGCAATTTTCATCTTGAGGAGATTAGTCAATTAGTAAATATTCCAGTACTGCGCAAAGATTTTACGGTGGATGAATATCAGATTTATGAAGCAAAAGTGCTGGGAGCAGATGCGGTATTGTTGATATGTGCAATTTTGGATACGGAAACCTTAAAGCGTTATATAAAAATATGCGATGAATTGGGGCTTTCGGCTCTTGTAGAGGTTCATACCGAAGAGGAAATCCATTCGGCTATTTCTGCTGGAGCCAGAGTCATCGGAGTAAACAATCGAAACCTGAAAACTTTTGAGGTGGATATCAATCGTTGTATTCACTTACGTAAATTCGTTCCTGCAAACATTGTTTATGTTGCAGAAAGCGGAATCAAGACCTCCGAGGATATAGCACGATTAAAAGAATTTCATGTAAATGCGGTGTTAATTGGTGAGACATTAATGAGAAGCAGCTGTAAAAAAGAAATCTTAACGAATTTAAGAGGTGGCAGCAATGCCTAAGATAAAATTATGCGGCTTAACAAGGCAAAGTGATATAGATGCTGTCAATATTGCAAATCCGGATTATATAGGATTTGTATTTGCAAAAAGCCGGAGACAGATTAATGAAGAGAAAGCAAAACAATTTAAGCAGTTTTTGAGTCCTTACATCCAGGTGGTTGGTGTATTTGTCAATGAAAAAATAGAAAAGATTATTAATCTCTGTAATTCCAATATTATTGATATGATTCAGCTTCATGGAGATGAAGATAATGAATATATCAGAAAACTAAAAGAATGTGTCCCAAATAAAATAATTAAAGCAGTCAGGGTAAAGGAAAGCCAGGATGTAGAAAGGGCAATTGAGATTGTGGCAGATTACATATTGTTTGATACATATCATAGAGAACAGTATGGTGGAACGGGTGAAACCTTCGACTGGAATCTGATCTCAAAAGTAGATAAACCGTACTTCCTTGCAGGAGGAATTAATGCCGATAATGTATATGAGGCCATTAAACTGTGTAATCCTTATTGCATAGACATCAGCAGCGGTGTCGAAACAAATGGCTACAAAGATCCAAAAAAAATACTTCACATTATAGATAAGGTAAACTGTAGGTGTAAACTGTAGGGACGGTTCTCGCGGTCAA
>ERZ773359.5871-NODE-5871-length-11376-cov-12.744104_pt1 | contig 11376 bp, 10 predicted proteins | sample MGYA00374955_ERZ773359 | MGnify/ENA primary metagenome ERZ773359 (study PRJEB29098, sample SAMN04486028) | biogas fermenter metagenome | study: EMG produced TPA metagenomics assembly of the Biogas fermentation microbial communities from Germany - Plant 4 DNA1...
TTTACAGTCTGCCCCCTTTGGCCGCTTGGGTATCCCTCCATGTAATAATTTTATTCATATATTGAGGTTGCAGTACATATTATAAGCCACCGGTATAACAAAGTCAACTGGTATTTTTAACTTCACACCATTGATTAATCGTATTCCTTAAGGTTATAATTATGATATAATTATTGATTTATTGGGGAGTTGTATATTTATGAGAATTTTTGATATAGATAATCCGGAGGGCTTTCATGTTCATTTCGTTGGAATAGGCGGTATAAGTATGAGCGGTTTGGCCGAGATTCTTCTGCATAAAGGATATACTGTAACAGGCTCCGATTTAAAAGACTCGCATATTATAAACAGACTCAAAGATAAAGGCGCCAGAATTTTTATAGGCCATCAGCCTTCCAACATTCAAGGTGCCGACATGGTAGTACATACCGCTGCCGTCAAAGAGGATAATCCGGAAATCCGTGAAGCTAAAAATAATAATATTCCCGTTATGGATCGTGCCACCCTGCTTGGTCAAATCATGGAAACCTTCCCCTATTCCATTGGGGTTTCAGGGTGTCATGGTAAAACCACTACCACTTCAATGCTGTCGGTTATTATGGATCATGCCAAGCTTGACCCAACGATACTGGTAGGCGGCGAGGTGGATGCAATAGGCGGCAATGTGCGGACCGGCAGCAGCCCCTACTTTATAACCGAGGCTTGCGAATATGTAGAAAGCTTTTTACATTTCAAGCCCTATATTGCCATTATCTTAAATATTGACAGCGATCATCTTGATTACTACAGGGATATAGAGCATATATACCAGGCATTTCTTAAATTTGCCAGACTGGTGCCCGATCACGGATACGTAATAGGCTGCAGTGACGATCCACTTGTAGCAAAGCTGATGGGAGAGATCAGCTGCAATACTGTCAGCTTTTCAATTGAAAATGAAGGATACTGGAAGGCATATGATATTGATTATAACATCAATGGCACAACTACTTTCAGGGTAAGCCGCGGGGATGAACATATTGGGGAAATTGTACTCGGTACCGCAGGAAAGCACAATGTATATAACTCTCTGGCTGCCCTGGCAGCGGCTCACGTTTTGAGCATACCATTTGACATTAGCCGGGATGCGTTAATAAATTTTAAAGGTACTCATCGGCGTCTGGAGTTTAAGGGAAAACTGGGGGATGTGACCATTTTAGATGACTATGCCCATCATCCCACCGAGATCAAGGCCACCCTGGAAGCTGTTAAAAACTATCCCCACAATAGGATATGGTGTGTATTTCAACCCCACACCTACACCCGTACCCATAAGCTGTTTGAGGATTTTGTACACGCTTTTGAAAAAGCAGACCGGGTAATCATCACGGATATATATGCCGCCCGGGAAAAGGATACGGGATTAATCCATTCCCGGGATCTGGTTAAATCCATTTCCCAGACCGGTCAGATCTGTACGTATATGGAAACATTTGAACAGGTGGCAGATTATCTCCGGAAAAACACCAGCCCCGGAGACATAGTGATAACCATGGGTGCAGGGGATATATATAAAGTAGGAGACATGTTACTAGATTCGGCAAGCTGACAACAGTGCGGCAATCTTAAAACTACCACATTAAGAAAGGCCTGTTTTTTAGAACAGGCCTTTAATAGTTCCATCAGAAAATATGTCCATATTCTCTGCAGCAGGATGTTTGGGCAGGCCCGGCATGGTCATCATGGTACCGGTTAGCACCACAATAAAACCAGCTCCTGCCGACACCTTGACTTCTCTCACATTGAGCTTCCAACCCCTGGGAGCACCTTTTAAAGACGGATCATCAGAAAAAGACATCTGGGTTTTTGCAATGCAAACCGGAAAACTGTCGTATCCCAACCGTTTTAAAGCCTGAATGGATTGCATCGCCTGCTTGCTGTAAGTAACGCCATCAGCCCTGTATACCTTGCGGGCAATGGCTTCTATTTTTTCCTCAATGGACGTATCAAGTTCATAAAGCGGGCGGAAATTGTTCTTTTCATGTATAGTATCCAGCACGGCATTGGCCAGGTCAACTCCACCCTGTCCCCCTCTGGTTACTACCTCAGCTACTGCCATCTTAACACCTGTTTTTCTGCAGTAATCATTAACCAGCTGTATCTCAGACGGAGTATCGGTGGGAAACTTGTTTAGTGCAACTACGAGAGGCAGACCATAGCAGTTCTTAATATTGTCAATATGCTGCCCCAGGTTGTCCAGCCCTCTTTTAAGGGCATCGAGATCTTCATTTTCCAACTCTGATAAAGGCATGCCACCGTGAAATTTTAGGGCACGAATGGTAGCCACAAGAATCACCACATCCGGTTTGATATCCGCTATTCTGGAAACAATATCAAAAAACTTTTCGGCGCCCAGATCGGCGGCAAACCCTCCTTCGGTAACCACATAATCAGCAAATTTTAGGGCCATACGGGTGGCTATTATTGAATTGTTCCCATGGGCGATGTTGGCGAAAGGTCCGCCATGTATGAATGCAGGCTGGCCTTCCAAAGTCTGTACAAGATTGGGCTTAATAGCGTCCTTAAGAAGTATGGCCATAGCCCCGACAGCTTTCAAATCTCTTGCATAGACCGGGTCACCATCGTATGTATAGGCCACCAGTATATTGCCCAACCGCCGCTTAAGATCTTCCATATCCGAAGCCAGACACAATACAGCCATAATTTCTGAAGCCGCCGTAATATCAAAACCCGACTCCATAGGCAGTCCATTTGCTTTACCGCCCAAACCCGTTACTATATTACGCAGTTGCCGGTCATTCATATCCATAACCCGCTTCCATACAATACGGGTGAGATCTATGTTTAATTCATTTCCCTTGACTATATGGTTATCGAGCATAGCTGACAGCAGATTATGAGCAGCGCTGATTGCGTGAATATCTCCTGTAAAATGGAGATTGATATCCTCCATGGGCAGCACCTGGGAATAGCCTCCTCCGGTCGCCCCTCCCTTAATACCAAATACCGGCCCCAACGAAGGTTCCCGGAGACACAGGGCAACCTGCTTTCCAAGCTTTCCTAACGCCTGTGTAACACCGACTGCAATGGTGGTTTTACCTTCACCTGCCGGTGTGGGAGTAATAGCCGTTACATATATCAGCTTCCCGTCCTCACGCTCCTTAATCCTTTCCATCGCTTCAAGCCTGACCTTTGCCTTATACCTGCCGTATACCTCCAGATCATCTTCGGTAAGCCCTACCTGTGCTGCGATCTCTGTGATTGGTTTAAGCTGCGCCTGCTGTGCTATCTGAATATCGGTAATCATGTTCTGTATAAAACTCCTTTCTACAGCTAAATATTCTTGTAAAATTACTCAGTTTCTATTTTTGTTATTATATTACCGCAATTTCACCATGTCAATTTTATTATCGATTATGTTTCAATCCCGGGGTAGCTGGGTAGTTAAATATAAAAGAAAATCAAACGGAATAGGAGGGTTCTTTTGATTAACATCAATTACGACAAGCTAATTGAAGAAGTCGGTAAATGTTGTCTGTCAGAAGAATACTGCGGAACATGTAATAAACAAACGTGTTTGGTTGGATATTGCGAACAGGTACTACTGACTGCGCTAAAAAACAATAATGAATTTATTCAGGATGGTATAGAGCACATACCCTACAGCGATACAAAATTATATGATGATGAGACACTCATCCAGGCCATAGCCCTGATTTTAAATGAATGCAGGAACTGCCAGCTGTACCATGATGAAGAATGCGTTATAAATATAATAAGAAGCTGTCTGGAAATTCCGCTTTTAGGGGACTACATAGACTACAGAGGAAGCGTGCTTATGTATTTCATGGATCTCAACAATAAAAACAAAGAAATTTCTCAGAGAATTCATGAGGAATTCAATAAAATTAACAAAAAAATATAAAAACTGGAGGGAGTAATATGAAAGATCTGGAATTTGCAATTCAGGATGTTATAGGAGAAACAAAAAACACCGATTTAGAGCGGGTTGTAAAACAAAACTTTAATGGTGAAACAAACGAGGTAGGTATATATCTGGCCTTGGCAAGGTTGGCCCAAAGGCAGGGATATCCTGAAATCGCCGGGGTTCTTAAGACCATCGCCTGGGAGGAAGCAGAGCATGCCTCGGTATTCGCCGAACTGAACGGGATGATTCAGGAAGACATATTTGAAAATATAAAGCAGATGCTGGAAGGCGAAATTTTCTCCAATAAAGGAAAAAAAGAAGCAGCAGATAAGGCAGATGAACTTGGAATATCATCAGCCAGAGATTACTTTAACATATCAGCAAAGGACGAAGCACGGCATGCTAAAATGCTGGAAGGCATATTAAAAAGGTATAATATAATTTAATGAATAATTACATGATTTTAAACTTTTGATTTTCTGCCCCCCTTTCAACTTCAATATATTTGAATAAGGCATCAAATCAGTAAAAAACGATTTGATGCCTTATTCTCTGTACACGGGGTTGTCACCGGTAACCGTAAATTTATATAATAACCAGCCTTACTCGGTCATTTTATACATCCAAAAAAAACAAAAACCCGCCTCCACATCAGGAGCCGGCTCCTCTTTTATCTTTTCACCAGTAAAAAGGCTGGTGAAAACACCCGGTTGTTATAACCCGGTCAATAATTTATCGTAAACCAACGTTTAACCTAACGAAAAAAATCGGGTGAAAAACTCCATCAAGAAAACGGGGAATAAGACCGCCAATATCATAACGATTGAAACGACTATTCCGGTAATTCCTCTTCCAACATCGCTTTTAAACAGTCTTGACATGGCATCCCCTCCTTTTTTTCTTGCTTATATTATAACCAGAATATATTTCAAAAGTTTTACATAACATTTATAAAACTTTTAAATACCTCATAACAAAGTATTAAAAACTATGTTATGGCGTTTTGTTTAACGCGCTGTATGCAGGGTATGTCATATCATGTTACTGTTTATTCGAAACTTTGCTGTTTACAGAGGCAGTTAACTGCCCGGTCTAGTCTCCCAGTCTGGCCTCAATATAATCTATAAACTGGCGTGCCGTACGACCAGAACGCCCATTATATTTTTTCTCCCAGCGAAGTGCCTCCTCTCTTAATTTTTCTGTGTCCATGGGTATATCCCGACTTCTGGCCAGAGATTCTACCATTTCCAGATATGTATCCTGATTTGGTGAAAGGAATGTCAGCGTTATTCCAAAACGATCTGACAGCGACAGCTTCTCCTGCATAGAATCAACTGCGAAAACTTCATCATCCCGTCCTGAACCGTATCCGCTGCTCCTGTCATGATGAAATTCCCTTACAATATGTCTTCGGTTTGATGTGGCATATACTGCCACATTGGAAGGCCTTGCTTTTACCCCACCTTCGAGCAGTGCTTTAATATGTTTATACTCAACTTCGTCCTCCTCAAAGGACAGATCATCAACGAATAGAATAAATTTCTGTTTTCTTCCCTCCAGCTGTTCAAGAATTGCATAGTAATCCATTAAGTAGTTTTTCGGAACCTCTATAATCCGGAGCCCCTGATCACCATATCTGTGGATTAAGGCCTTTACAAGAGACGATTTCCCGGTACCTTTATCTCCATACAGCAATATATTATTGGCCTGATATCCTTTCAAAAGCAACTCGGTATTTTCAATAATCCTGGCCTTTTGCTCTTCATAGCCCACAAGCTGTTTAAGGGTTATAGGATCTATATTATTAATTTCCTTAAAAAATCCCTGACCGTTAACCCTCTCCCATCTAAAGGCTTTAAACATGCCAAATATTCCTGAACCATAACGATAGAAATGCCCGGCAAATTCCCTGACATCCCAGTCCGTCACTTCCTGGTAGAAATATGATTTCCTACGGCTGGAAGCAGAGGATGGAGTAAACGGGTTTAACCATTCATCAAAGCCGGTTCTGTACGAAGCATAGTTCAAAACATCATCCCAATCTATCTTTGCAACACGTCTTAAGTATTCCAGTTCATGCGCCATTATATTTTTCATCCACAAAGGAAGTTCCTGATAGTCCATCAGCTCTGCCTGACGGCTAAAAACAGTCTCATAACGTAATAAACAGTATCCAAAGAAGGTGCTCCAGGATATTTCATCCTGATCCCACGGAAAATTATTTGCAAGCCGGTTAAGAAACCGGCTGTACGCATCCAATAGCCGGTTGGACGGTGTTTGATTATCCGTCAGGCCGGATATGAATTCTTCAAAGGCGGCCACGGCCGGCTCTTCCCGTATCTGTCTGTATAAAACCAGGCCCTTCAGGGCCCTGTCAATGCTTTTTATCCGACTTTCAATGCCGATGATATTCATATTACTGCTCAATTTCAATCCTCCCCATAAGCCTTGTCCGTATTCCCCCGACTTTATGATATACCTCCTGTAAATCAATGGTGGTAAGCTGCCTGCCCTCCATAAGAATGTTTCCGTTTACAATTACCGTATCAACGTCACTGCTATGTCCGCTGTAAACCAGGTGAGTAATAGGGTCAGCAGCAGGATGATAATGGGGACCGTCCTGTCTTAATAATATAATATCCGCTTTTTTTCCAACCTCCAAACTGCCAATCTCCTCATCCCAGCCCAAAGCCTTTGCTCCGTTTCCGGTAGCCATTTTAAGCACCTGCCTTGCGGGAAGCAGGGTTGGATCCTCATTAATTCCCTTACTTAACAAAGCGGCAATATTCATCTCTTTCATAATACTTAAGTTATTATTGCTGGATGCACTATCGGTTCCAAGGGCGACATTTACCCCCTTGTCCAGGAGTTCAGCGGTCTGTGCAACTCCGCTGCCCAGCTTCAGGTTGCTTACCGGACAATGGACAACGTGTACATTGTTATCACTCAATATATCCATATCCTCCCGGGTTAGGTGGACACAGTGTGCCGCCAGACTGTGATACTTAAAAAGCCCGATCTCTTCCAGGTATTCAACCGGGGTTTTACCATACTTCCGGCGGCATTCTTCAACCTCGTCCCTGGTTTCAGCTATATGTATGTGAATACCCGTCCCCAGCTCCCGGGCAAGTTCCATACAGCTTTCCAAATAATCCCGGCTGCAGGTATATATGGCATGAGGACCTACCATAACCTTTATACGCCCGTCATGGCCGTTCCATTCCTCCCACAAACACCGGTTTTCTTTAAGACGCTGCTCTGATTTCGGGTCAGGCCCCTGCAACCCCCTGGCCAGCACAGCTCTGATACCTGATCTGTCTACCGCCTTTGCCGTCTGATCCATGAACATATACATATCAGCAAAAGCAGTAACACCACCCATGATCATCTCGGCTATGGATAACATGGACAGCCAGTACGCATCCTCCGGCGTCAGCCTGTCCTCCATCGGCCATATCCTGGAGGACAGCCATTCCATAAGAGGAATGTCATTGGCATATCCGCGAAATATCGACATGGCTGAATGGGTATGAGCATTGATAAAACCCGGCAGCGCCAGCATACCCTTCCCATCTATCACTTTACCGGCATCAAAATCTCTGGGCATGTCATCTTCCTCGCCTATGTAAACAATGACGTCTCCGTCCACTGCAATACATCCGTAATTATATCCGGTATGACTGGAATCCATCGTAATAATACACACGTTTTTTATCAGTATTTTCACGGCAATCTCCTCTGTTTAATCAAATTTACTTATATCTCATCGTATTTACTATCCATACAGCGCGGTACAATAATTAATAATCATACATCAAGCATCAGTAAGATGTCAGGTACTCCTTCTGCTCAGGGGTAAGTGAATCGATTTCAATACCCAGAGCCTCCAGTTTCATCTGAGCTACCCTGTAGTCAACAGACTGAGGTACGTTGTATACCCTCGGCTCAAGTTTTCCCTGATTTTCTATAAGATACATAACCGAAAGAATCTGAAGAGCAAAACTCATGTCCATAATCTCCGCAGGATGACCGTCCCCGGAAGCCAGGTTTACCAACCTCCCCTGAGCCAGAAGATTCAGCACCCTTCCATCCCTCATCACATAACCTTCAATGTTTTGCCTCAACTCCCGCTTCTCTACCGCTAAATCTTCAAGATCGGGCTTGCATATCTCCACATCAAAATGCCCGGCATTAGCCAACAGTGCACCGTCTTTCATTCTCTCGAAGTGCTCCCGCCTTATAACTTTGGTACAACCGGTGGTGGTAATAAATATATCCCCTACTTCAGCCGCCTGAAGCATGGGCATCACCCTGAAGCCATCCATTGTTGCCTCCAGGGCTTTGATGGGATCAACCTCGGTAATGATAACATTTGCACCCAAGCCCCGTGCCTTCAGGGCAACTCCTCTTCCGCACCAGCCATAACCGGCTACAACCACATTTTTCCCGGCGATAATAAGATTTGTGGTGCGCATAATACCATCCCACACCGACTGCCCGGTACCGTACCGGTTGTCAAACAGGTATTTACACCGGGCATCATTAACGGCAATCATAGGGAAGCGCAAGCTCCCTTCCTTTTCTCTGGCTCTGAGCCGAATAACACCGGTGGTGGTTTCCTCACAGCCACCCATTATTCTGTGACACAGATCCGGTAACTGAGAATGCAATATTGCAACCAGATCTCCTCCATCATCAATTATAATATCGGGACCTATATCCAGAGCCCTGTTCAGATGCTCATAATACTCTTCATCAGACGCTCCATACCAGGCATGTACTATAAGCCCATCCTGCACAAGGGCTGCAGCTACCGCATCCTGAGTAGACAGCGGGTTGCTTCCGGTAACCGAAACTTCCGCCCCGGCGGCAGCTAAAACCTGACAAAGAAAAGCAGTTTTTGCCTCCAGGTGCACCGATACTGTGATTTTTTTCCCTGACAGAGGTTTGCTTACCTCAAACTCTTGTTTCAACCGGCTGAGTAAAGGCATATAAGCTTTTACCCAGTCGATCCTTGCCTTGCCCTGTGGAGCTAAAGATATATCCCTAATGGTACTGCTGTTCATTATTACGCCCTCCTGATTAATTAACACTTAAAGTTAACAAATACCAAATTCAGTTTTAATTTTAGCATATTGCTATAAAAATGTCTTGTCCTTTTGTAAGTATTAACAGCATTCTTTCCCTTTATTTTTTCCAATAATTGTGATATAATTATTTTGCACTCCCGTTGCTGTGGTACGATATTTATAAATTGTTTTGTATATTATTAATACCAATCATTCCTAAGCGTTTTACTTCGACGGGGGTAAAAACGTGAAAGGGGGAATTGGTTGTATGTCAGCACAGTACGTAAGGGAGTTTAATGCGGATCTGGGAGAGCTTTCGGTTCTGACAGGAGGTAACCATTGGAAGCGTTTTAACGCCAAGAATATAGCTAAAATCCAACGTACCACCGGAACCAAAAAGGTATTATTTTTTTCTAGACCTGTGGAAAGAGTAGAAATACTTGTACACGGAGAAGAAACTCCCTACATAATTCAAAAAGGGGTAATAAAAGATGATTTCCAATGGATTATTGATGTGTTAAAAAGATTTGCTGAAAAGAATAAAGTTCCTTTTTCTGATTAAGGCCCAGGTGATCCCTGGCCTTTTTCATTACAGCGTTTTTCAAGGTTGGTGTTTTAACATTAAAGTAACAACTTATATATAGAATGAGCTACATTATTAACGTTAAGCTATCATTTTCTGACAGGAGGGAATAAATATTGAAGCAGTTTATCCAGCAATTTCGTAAGGAAAGCACAAAGTTGGACACCAACATTCTGTCACCCGAGGAATTAAGTATATCAAGGCAAATAATCCAGCGTATCACAGAAGGAATAATTGACGCTTCGTCACAGATCAGCACCTTTGATCTCAGGGCATCACATTTTGCTGAACTTATCACCCATATAACCCAGCGAGTCAGGGAGATCTCCCATTCTCTGGTTACCTTGGCTCAGCAAACTTCAGCCAGCATGACAGAGGTAGCCGATGCATCAACCCATGCCACAACATCACTTATGGAAATTGCCCAACAATCCAATATCATAGTACAAAACATCAATGATAACTCGGAAAAATTAAACCAGGTCATGAAAAAAAATGAGCAGAACATGCTGACCGCCCGCAACATGCAGGAGACAGTCGAAGACTTAATAGCTAAACTGGAACCGATTCGTGAAACAATAGCAGGCATAGATGAAATTGCCCGCAAAACCAACCTGCTGTCACTTAACGCAGCAATTGAAGCTGCCCGGGCAGGTGAAGAAGGAAGGGGTTTTGCCGTAGTTGCAGAGGAAATACGCAGATTATCTGAAAATACTGCCGAACTTCTGGCTACCGCAAGAAAACTGGTACAAGAGATTGAAGATGCCTCAACATCAAGTTCACAAAGCGTCCAGGAAACCATCTCATTTATGAATGAAATTAATGAAGAACTGTTTAATGTGACTAACAGACTTAACGAAAATACACACTCGGTTTCCAAGGTAAACAAGGAAATTGAAGAAGCTGCAGCATTCAACCAGCAGCTAAACGCCTCTGTCCAGGAAATAACAGCAGCATCTCATGTTTTAAATGAAAATGCCGAATCACTTCACCGATCATCTGAAGAACTTGAACAGGTTGGCCGATCCTTAAAAGATGCATCCGCATCCCTTGGAAGTATTGAAAACAAACTGGATGAAGCCGCAAAAAACGCCGGGCGCCTTTCCAGCACCCGTCACTGGCGTCTGCCCAACAGCAGTTTTATCACAGCAATGGACAGGGCTATTGCCGCTCATAAACTATGGGTAGATAACCTGAAAACCATGATAGACGATATGGTAATACTGCCCATCCAAACCAATGATCACAAATGCAGCTTCGGACATTTTTACTATTCCGTTGTTCCATCCCACCCCGAAATCCATCAATTATGGGATCATGTGGGAGTGGAACACTCCGAACTCCACGGCAACGCCGTAACCATAATTGAGTGTATTAAAAATCAGGAAAAAGAAAAAGCATTACAAATATATGAACGTACACTGGAACTGTCCCGGGATATAATCGATACTTTTGCTAAAATAAGTGAGATAGCCCAGGCGCTCGATAGCAGTAACGAATACCTGTTTGAGTATACTATAACGGAAATGTTTGGTAATCATAATGCCAAAAACACAGATACGACAAAATAAGACAATTTTTCTGGTTGAAAAATCTTTCTACTTATATTACAATTGATATACATATATATATGGTAAAATAAGGTTAACAATAACCTGTGAGGAGGGATAAGCTATGTTCAAACTTAAAAAAGTTTCCCCCACACTACTGTATATTCTTACCATCATTTCCCTGGTCCTGTCAGGTATAGCTGGCATGAAATGGGGATAATCGATTACATACCATTCTGAATTTCT
>ERZ773359.5872-NODE-5872-length-11373-cov-24.240414_pt1 | contig 11373 bp, 9 predicted proteins | sample MGYA00374955_ERZ773359 | MGnify/ENA primary metagenome ERZ773359 (study PRJEB29098, sample SAMN04486028) | biogas fermenter metagenome | study: EMG produced TPA metagenomics assembly of the Biogas fermentation microbial communities from Germany - Plant 4 DNA1...
AACGGCGCCGCCTGCCAGGGTAAAAAGAGATATGCGCTCCTGAAAAAACAGGTAACCAAAAACGGTGGCCGCAACAGGCGACAAAAAGACAATGGCCGCCGCATGCTGCAGTTTTACTGTACGCAGGCCTTTATAATAAAGAATATAAGCCACTGCGGTATGCAGCAAGCCAATCACTCCCGCCCACAAATAGCTTGGCAGGGGGAAAACTGCGGGACTGTTCATAAACGGCAGCAGGCACAAAGCCGCAACTACAATTTCATAATAGACAAAAACAAGCGCGCTTACCTTAAGCCTTTGAGCAATGAGCGCCACAAGAGCCAGGCAGAAAGAGCCTGCCAGGGAAAAAAGCAGACCCAGTAGATCGCCGGTTGAGAGCGAAATCAGTGAGGGAATAAACAAAAGTAAAAGTCCAAGAACGGCAAAACAGACAAAGCGTACATCCCCGGGCCGGGGCTCTTTTCCCGGTAAACAGCGGGAAAGCATAATCATAAATACGGGCTGGAGATTATAGGGAAACACTGTATTGGATAATGTGGTAAGCTCCAGGGCATGAAAAAAAAGCAGGCAGTCGACGGCAAAAAGAATCCCGGCCCCCAGGTTCTGTAAATAGGAACGCAGGCTGCCTGTGGCAAGCCGCTTTTCCCTGGGCAAAACAACGGAAAGGACAACACCTGCCATAAGCAGCCTGTAAAAAGACAGTTCAACGGGCGGCATACCGCTCAGACGGGCAAAAACACCCAAGGAACCCCAGATGAGGGCAGCCAGGTAAATATAAATATAGCCGCTTCTTTGCCGCATTAAACATCCCCCTCTCGCAGCGGTTAACGGATATTTACGGGCCTCGCGCAATAAAATGGTATAAGCAATACCAGGCGAGGTGACGTCATGCTGCGTCGGTCATTCAGGAAAAAAATAATCCTCTGTCTCTTTGCCTTTGTTTTTTCCCTGCTGTTTTCCGACTGGCTGTATTTCAGAGAGCGAATTTACCCGGGAGTCTTTTTAAACCATATTCACCTGGGATCTAAATCATGGCAGGAAGCTGAAAATATTTTGCAGGAATATACACTGGAACTCTTGCTGCCGGACGGCAGGCTTGTCCCCGTACGCCTGGACCGGCTGGGAGTAAATCTGGACATAGCTGCAATACTTGGCCGGGCTTACCGCTGTGGACGGAACAGGAGCCTGCCTTTTTCTTACTTTGAACGCCTGCAACTGCTCTTGCGCAAAGAACAGCTGCAGCCGGTATACCTGCTTGATGAAGATAAAATGCAGGCCTGTCTAAGTGAGCTTTGCAGCAGGCTTGCAGAGCCTCCCCGGGATGCAGTCATAACAATAGAGCAGGGCAAAGCCGTAATCATCCCGGAAAAAGCAGGCTACAGCCTGCAGGAAACGGCAGTGCGGGAAATAATTCTGCAGCATCTGGGCGCCGGCAGCAAAACACCCGTTGTGGCACTTCCCACTTCCCCCATAGAGCCTGAACTTACGGTAAAAATCCTTGAAGAAAAACAGATCCGGTCCCTGCGCGGAATTTTTACGACCAGCTTTAACGCCTCACAGCTTGAACGCTCCCATAATATCAGGCTGGCAGCCAGTATACTGAATAATTGTTTTATTGAAAACGGGGAGGATTTCTCCGTAAATGCCATAGTCGGTGACACTACACCGGAAAAAGGGTACAAAAAAGCACCCGTTATCATGGGTGCCGAATTGGTACCCGGCTACGGCGGCGGCCTGTGCCAGGTTTCCACCACACTCTACAATGCGGCCCTGCTGGCGGGCCTGGAAATAGTTGAACGCCATCCCCACGGCATGATTATTCCCTATGTTGCGCCGGGCAGGGACGCAACTATCGCCTATCCGGACAAAGATTTGAAAATAAGAAACACAACGGGCGGGACCGTTTTAATTACCGCGGAAACAACGGCAAATGACCTGACATTTGCCGTTTTCGGCCTCCCCGGCGCTTATGAAATTACCGTTGAAACGGAAATATTGCAAGTTATTATGCCGCCGACCCGCATCCGCACAGACCCTTCTCTTCCTCCGGGTGAAGAGCGGCTGGTTGAAGGGGAGCCCGGCTATGTAGTGGAAACCCGCCGCAAATTCTTGGAAAACGGCATTACCGTAAAAACGGAAATACTCTCCGTAGACAGCTACTCACCGTATCCCACTGTTATTTCCCAGGGAAAGCACTGACTTTTCCGACGGTGTAGACCCGCGGCACTCTTTTGCTGATACCGACAAGACACTCGTAGTTAATAAAGCCAAAGCCCAAAAGTGAAAGCTCTTCCACTGTTATTTCTTCATCCCCCTGGCTGCCGATGAGGACAACTTCGTCGCCGATCCGGCACTCCTCTTCAATATCCGTAATATCCGCCATGCACTGGTCCATACATATGGTGCCGATTAGCGGCGCCCGTCTTCCATGGATCAGGACACTGCCCCTGTTGGTCAGCATCCTGCTGTAGCCGTCCGCATATCCCACCGGCAGGGTTGCCACAACCGTCTTCCGGGAAGCGGTATAGGTATGCCCGTAGCCGATGTTGCCGCCTGCCTCGACATGCTTTATGGAACCAATCCTTGTTTTCAGGGAAAGAACGGGTTTTTGCGGCAGCACCTGCTGGAAACCGGGATAGGAACCGTAGAGTATAATACCTGCCCGTACCATATCCAGGTGCATTTCCGGGTAATGGACAATTCCAAGACTGTTGCAGGCATGTTTTATGGGGATGGAAACACCGGCTGCGGCCAGGCGTTCCGCAAACAGCATGAATTCATTAAACTGCCGCCTGGTAAAGTCCGCTCCCTCCCCTTCCTTCTCATTGCTGTACGGAAAGTGAGTATAGATTCCTTCAATATGCAAATTCGGCAGGGCTGCAATACTTTTAATGGTTGAAAAACCGTTGTCAGAAGGCGGGAAGCCAAGCCTGCCCATGCCTGTATCTATCTCCAGGTGAAGCCGGGCTGTTTTGCCCAGGGCGGCGGCCGCAGCAGACAATGCTGCGGCCTGTTTATAACAGTAAACATTTTGCGCAATATCGTTTTCTATCAGAATCCCGGCATACTCAAAGGGAGTATAGCCGAAAACAAGTATTGGCAGGCGGACACCAAGCCGCCGCAGCAGCAGCGCTTCATCCGGTATGCCCGCCCCCAGCATATCCACACCTGCCGCAAGAAGCGTCTCTATTATGCCTGCAATGCCCGTTCCGTAGGCATCTCCTTTGACAACGGCCAGCAGCTTCACATCCGGTCCGATAAAGCGGCGCACCCGGCCTACATTATCCGCCAGATAGTCAAGATTTACTTCAGCCCAGAGAGGCCGAAGGTAGTTTCTCCCCTTAATCACCTTCGACCCTCCAGCCAGCCAAGGACAAAAACAGCATCCTCCCCGTTGGCAAAAAAGCGGGGCACTACACCGACCTTTTGCCAGCCCAGTTCGGAAAGCATTTTCAGCTGGGCAGCATTGGAAACCCTTACTTCACCGCAGAACCACCGCAAGCCCCGCCGCACGGCAACCTGATCGGCAGCCTGCTGAATAAACTTTCCCAGACCCCGGCGCCGGTAAGCGGGAGCAACACACATGCTGATGGTATGCGCCATGGGGCCGTAGGCTTGAAAGCCAATGTAGGCGGCAAGCCGCCCGCCCTCCTTGAGAGCCAGGTAGGTTGTAGCGGGCTGCAGCCACAGGCAGAGCAGCTTCCAAAAAGACAGCGGCTCGGGGAAATTCTGCCTTTCCAGCCAGGCAACTTGCCAGAGATCCCGTGGCCGCAGCAGACTGACGGTAAAGCGGCCATTACAGAGCGGCAGTCCGAAAGCACTGTCCCTAAACTTATTAACTAACCAGAGCATTCTCCTCCACCCGGCTTTTAGCCTTGCAGGCTTGCAAGTTCTGCCGTCAAACGCCGGATGCCTTCTGCCAAAATATCATCTTCCAGGGTAAAAGTCAGGCGTATATGCCCGGCTCCGGCCGGGCCAAACGCGGAACCGGGCACCACTGCCACACCCCGGTGGAGCAGGCGCCTTACCGCTTCCCGGTCATCAACTCCTTCCGGGAGTTTGCTGAAAAGATAAAAGGAACCCTGGGGAATGTCCGTCTGTAGCCGTTTGCATTCAGCCAGCAGCTTATAGGCCAAATCCCGTTTGCGTGTCAGCAGGGCAAGCCAGTTTTCATGGTAAGAAGCCGGTGCCTGCAGTGCGGCCAGTGCCGCCTCCTGAATGATGGTGGAAACGTTCGTACAGCTGTTTTGCAGCAAAATATTATATTTTTCCGCCAGTTTCAGCGGCGCCGTTACCCAGCCGATACGCAGCCCGGTCATGACGTACGATTTGGAAAATGTATCAATAACCACCGTCCGCTCCCGCAACTCCGGCAGATAGGAAAGGGAACGGTGGACAAAGGGCTTGTAGACCATTTTGGAAAAAATTTCATCCGAGGCAATGGTCACATGGGGAAAGCGCAGCATGACTTCCGCTATTTCCTCTATATTTTCAATCAACTGTCCGTTTGGCCGCTGCGGCGAATTAAGAACCAAAAGTTTAGTCCGCGGCGTGATCATTTTCGCCAGCTGTTCCGTATCGATCCGGCGCGGATCCCTAAAGGCAATATGTTTTATTCTTGCTCTCAGGTAGCGCGCCCAAAACTCATCGGGCGGGTAGCCCGGGTCTGGCATAATGACTTCATCCCCATCGTCGAGGAAAAGCAGCAGGGTTGCCATGATGCCAAATTTTGCTCCCGGGGTGACAATGATTTCCTCCGGGATTGTCGGTCGGCCGCGCAGGGACATTTCCTCCGCCAGAGCTTCCCGCAGCTCCCATAAACCGGGACCCGGCGAGTAGCGGACATAACCTTGCCGCAAAGAACGGGCTATGGCAGCAAAAGACTCCGCCGGCGGCATAAACTCCGGCGATACATAATCACCCTTTTCCATGTGAATAATCTGCCGGCCTGTTTCCTGTTCAATCCGGGCGGCTTCCCGCATGGTGGACCATTGCGGCGGCAGTTCAAAATGACTGAGACGATCAGTCCACAAGTTACTCTCATTCCTTTCAAATTTTGTTATCCAGGAGGGCAGCCCGCAAAACACTGCGCAGGATTTTCCCGCCTGCCGTTTTGGGGATTTCTTCCACAAAAATATACCTCCGGGGTCGTTTAAACCTGGCAAGCCGGGGGCTTTGCAGGCAGAACTGTTCCAGCTCTTTGCCGGTCAGGCCTGCCGATTCCGGCACTATGAAAGCCGCCACCCTCTCCCCCCAGCGCGCGTCCGGTTCACCGACCACCGCAGCCTCCCTGACCTCCGGATGCTCCGTCAGGACAGCTTCCACTTCCGCCGGATAAATGTTTTCACCTCCGCTAATGATCATGTCGTCAACACGCCCTAAAAGATATAAATCACCGGATTCATCAACATACCCCAGGTCGCCTGTGAAATACCAGCCTTTTCGCACAACGGCGCGGGTCAGTTCAGGCTGCCTGAAATAACCGTCAAAGGCCTGCGGAGAGGAGGTCGACACAATTATTTCGCCCACTTCGCCCGGCAGCAGCAATTCGTGAGGAAGAACACGCCTTCCCCGGGCTGCGGGAACAACCCGCAGACTGCTGAAAAGGCCCGGCCTGCCGGCAGACAACGGGTTCTCCGGCACATTCCGGTTAACGGTTATGCAAAGCATTTCCGTACAGCCGTAATGGTTGGCAAATATCTCCGGGGAAAAAAGGCCGGTACACTGTGCCGCCAAAGATGCGGACATGGGTGCGCCGGCATAAGCCAGTTTCCTTACAGTATTTGCTTTGCCGTGCTTTCCCTGCCGTACCAAATCATGATAAACAGTGGGTATTAAATAAAGTGCCGTAACCTTTTCCTTTTCTATAAAGTGTAAATACTCGCCGGCACCGCCTTTTTCCGGGATTACCATTGCCCCGTTAAGCAAAACCATGCTGATAAGAGTATGTAAGCCCATGGTATGGTAGACAGGCATAACCATCAGGATGCGCTCAAAACGCTCCCAGCCGTGTTCCATAATAATGCCCAGGGCGCCGGCAAAATCGCTCGCAGCGCTGCGGCATACCCCTTTCGGCCGCCCCGTTGTGCCTGAAGTATAAAGAATTGTTCCCGCCTCGGACACAGGGGAGGCACAGCCCGGGAAAGGACGGGAATAAGCTTCCGCCCATTCAAAGTAGTTGAAAACTTTTTCTTTTGCTCCTTTCGAAGCACAGGCCTGCACCAGATAGGGCTGTCTTTCCGCAGCAACGGCCGCCAGCCATACCTCCTCTTTTGTCTCCTCATCAAAGAGAATTATTTTAGCCTGCGTTTCGCGCAGGGCACAGCCTATATCCCGGTGTTTCCAGCGGGCATTCAACATCACTGCCACTGCGCCAAGCCGCATAACGGCAAAATACATTGTCAGCGGCGCCTCGCCCCCGCTTGTACAAATGGCGACATAATCACCGGGTTTGACCCCCAAAAGGGACAGTTGCCAGGCCACGGCATGCACCCGGCGGTTCCATTCCCGGTAATTCAGCCGCAAAGCAGGGGAGATAATGGCTGCGGCCTCAGGATAGCGTTCTGCAGCCAGCTCCAGGGCAAGAGATAAATCCATTGTCATTTGTCCCCATCACCAACATTAAGTAATCTGTTAATAAAATATGCATCAGGTGCAAAAACGGTTAGCCTTTGCATAAAAACGACGCTGTCGTTTTTTAATTTTTTACCAGCAAATAGCAGCATGATTCTCCCAAATTCCCGGCAGTATTTTGTAATATTAAGCATAATTGAGGGATATCTAGGGTTAACAAGTAGAAATGGGTCAAAATCTGCTAATAGCTTAATATTACACCAGTTGTTATAATTATTCTACAAGTTGGAAGACAATGAACCGTATTTATGTTCTGGGCACCGGAATACGGGGAGCGGGTGGTGCAACCGGCCAACTCTATGTATAGTTGGCCATTTTGTTTATTGCACACTAAACGAGAAGGGGATGAGTGAGATTGTCCGGCTTAAAAACAGGAAAATATTTAAAACAAATAGCAGCCCTTATCATGACGCTTCTTTTATTCTTTAGCAGCGGAGCTGCAGCCATTGCCGCAAATGCGGGAAACAACACTGCTTTGCAAAAGCGGTTTACTGACATTCAAAATCACTGGGCTGAAAATCAAATCCTTGCATGGAGCGACAAAGGTCTTGTTTTGGGTTATGACGATAACACCTTCAAACCTGAAAAAGGTGTCACCCGTGCAGAGTTTGTGACAATCATAAACAGGGCCTTTGGCTTTAAATAGAAGGCTGAGATCACCTTTTCCGATATCTCACCAAAGGATTGGTTCAGCACTGAAATAGCCAGAGCCCTGGCTGCGGGATACATCGGCGGCTATGACGACGGCACCATGCGGCCTGCAGCGGAAATAAGCCGGCAGGAAGCGGCAGCCATTCTGTTCAGACTGCTAAAGCTTGACACCCTCGAAAAGCAAGAATGGGTTGGCAGTTTTGCCGATGCTTCCGATATAGCCGGCTGGAGCCGGGAATATGTAAACGCTGTCGTTGCAAGCGGCTATTTCAACGGATATCCGGACGGAACCTTTAGGCCCCGAAGAACTATCAGAAGAGCGGAAACAGTAACACTGCTCGATAAAGCATTGGGCAGCCTGTATAATGCGCCGGGAACCTACGGACCTGCTGGCGGCAGCCACACCATTCCGGGAAATGCAACGGTAAACACTGCCGGTGTGACACTGCGCAACCTGGTAATCGAAGGCGATCTGTTTCTTGCCGCCGGGATAGGAGACGGTGATTTTAAAGCGGACGGTGTTGTTGTCAAAGGCAGAACGGTAATATACGGCGGCGGCAACCGGCTAATAGCGCTTGACAATTCGTCGCTCGAGGATGTGCTTGTCTGTTCAGGCAGCGGGAAAACAAGGATTGTTGCCGGAGGCAAGACAAAAATAGGACTTGTCACAACTGAAAGGGGCGGCAAGCTGAATGGAGAGGAACCGGCTGTAGATATTGAACTGGAAGGGCACTTTGACAGCATAATAATTGAGAGCAGCGCAAACGTAACAATTACGGGAAATTCCTCTGTAAAAAACATGGAGGTTACGGCACAGGCAGGCAAAACCAATATAAAGACAAGCGCAAACTGCATAATCAATGCTCTTACCCTGAATGCTACCGCCCGCGTAACCGGCAAAGGTAGAATTACAGCTGCTTATGTTAACACCGATCACTATGACTTTGAGACAGACCCGGACATCCTGATTGTTTACGGCAAAGAGGCAAAAATGAAATATGTATGGCCTACAAGGCCAATAGGCCCACCGGGTCCGACAGACCCAAACGTGACAATACAGGTGGTTGAATATGCGAAGACAAAAAAAATGGATTTTGATGTAGAAGTAGATTGCGGCACTTCTTGGGAAGAAGCAATTGCCGCTCTGGCAAAGACTGTTTGAAGTATCCGGAACTTTAGGAGAAACGGGAATAGCCTCTATCAAGTGGACAACCGAGAACTTTGACGGCAGTACAGCAGGCGAATACAAAGCTGCCGGGTTACTGACACTGCCGGACAACTGGACAGGAACGCAGGATAATGTATCTGCCACAGTTAATGTAAAAGAACTGGCAGTGCCTGAGAGCCTGACTCTTTGGCTTGATGCCGCCGGCTACGACCAAAACAACGGTGTATGGAAAGATAAAAGCGGCAAAGAGAATAAGGTAAAACAAGACAATGAGGCCAGCCGGCCCGAAAAAACAACAGAGGATCTAAACAACAGGCCGGTAGTATTGTTTGACGGTGATAAATATCTGGAGCTTGAGTGGACCGATGGTTCTTTTGCCGCTGATTCCCTGACCATGTTTCTGGTATTGGAAAACCATGATATGGATGGCGGAACACAGGTTGTAATGGGCAATTACAATACAGACAACGCCGTAAGTATCAGCATAAGCTCCCAAAACGATTCCCTGGTCGCCCGTATTTCCGATTATAATCACAGCTGCACCTTTAGCTCCGCAGCCGGCCCCTATGTATTAACCTTCGCTTATAATTCCCGGGGAAATGAGGACATTTGTAAACGGCATATTAAGCGATACTCATGAAACCGGTGAGGAAATCGACTGGGGTAAAACTGCAATTGGCCGCAGCGGCGCAGGCGATGCCATGGCCTGGAAGGGGCAGATCGCCGAAATAATGATTTTCGCCGGGATGCTTAAGGATGATGACCAAAAAGAACTGGAAAACTACCTTTACAATAAATGGCTGCAGTCTATGGAGCCCCGGCCGCTTTCGGATATCAGCTTTGCCGTCTCCCCATATTTGAGAGCAGGCTCGCCCGGCACAGCAGCCGGAGCAAGCATTGGCAGCCTGTCGGCAGCAGACGGCTACGGCAGCATCAGCTATTCGCTGGTCAGCGGTGACGGCGATAGCGACAACGGCCGCTTTAAAATAGAAGGCAACAGTATAATAATTCAAGGCGCCGACCTGGCAGAAGGCACTTACCGCTTCCGTGTCAGAGCCGAAGATTATTACAGCCGGCTGGAAAAGAGCTTTCCGTTACCGTATTTGGCGGATCCGTTCAGATTCCGGGTCTGGTACTCCATCTTGACGCCTCCGCCTTGCAGGGGCTGGAGGACAAAAGCCCCGTGGAAAGCTGGGAGGACTTATCGGGAGCGGGAAACCATGCTTCCCAGGATAATCCGGGCAGCCGGCCAACTTATCTTGTCGGCGGGCTGAATGGGAAACCGGCCGTAAAGTTTGACGGAGTTGACGACTACCTGAACCAGCCCTGGGCAGGAACGGGCGGAACTTTGGAATTAGAGACTGCAACTGTCTTTTTGGTTCTGAAAAATGAGAACATGTCGGCTTCCCAAACAATGATGGGCAATTATGATGAAGACGGCGCCATCTGCTTCCATATCAGCAGGAACCAAAACACCTTCACAGCCACCGTTTCCACGAGGGACAACAGAATCGAGTTTACCGACAGCCTCAAGCCCTATGTGGCAACATACAGGGTGGACGGCAGTTCGCACCAGGCCTTCGTCAACGGAGTAAAGATTGAAAACGAAAACGAGAAGCTTGCTGCAAGCATAAACTGGGGGGCCACAACAATCGGGCGAAACGGCGGGCCTTTGAGTTCCAACATTGAGGAATGGTACTGGGAAGGCAGCATAGCTGAAATAAGAATTTACAACTCTGCCCTCTCCGATTCAGAAAGGCAAGCCGTGGAAAATGAACTGCAGCAAAAATGGTTTGGGAGTTCCGGAGAAGCTTGCATTTACTATAATCCCTATGAAAGTGTAAACTGGGATACAGTGAAGCAGTACAAGGCGAACTTTCATACCCATACCACAGAAAGTGACGGCAGGATGTCTCCCAGTGAAGTAATCAATTCTTACAGCAATGCCGGCTACCGGATACTGGTCATAACCGATCATGACTCTTTTGGAGGAGCCGATACCACCTGGCCGTGGTCAAAGTGGATTGATGAAAAACCGGCCCATATCAACAGCAACAGCGGAATGGAAACAAGCGCTTTTTATTCAAATTTAGGTCCGGGTGGCATACTGGCAGTCAGGGGCAACGAAATCTCGTCCACGGATCACATAGGCAGCTTTTTCAGCGATTACGGCGGTGCCGCCGCAGGCCAGGAAGAATATGCCCTGCAGCAGATACAGGGCAAAAACGGACTGGCAATGATCTACCATCCCGGACGATTCTCCCGCTCTGACAGCTGGTACAAGGAACTGTATAAAAAATATCATCAAGCCCCGCTGATCGGCATGGAAGTATATAACCAGGGGGACCGGTACGGAAATGACAGAAATACCTGGGACAGGGTCAATGCCCTGGTTATGCCTGAAATAGTGATTTTCGGATACAGCGGCGACGATATGCACTATCAAGAACACCGATTCAGAAACTACCAGTTTATGCTTATGGAAGAGCTGACGGAGGAGGCGCTGCGGGAAGCCATGCTGAAAGGGGCATTCTACTTTTGCTACGAGTCCGGAGGTAGCGGAGCCCCTGAGCCACCGGTTCCACTGATTAACAGAATTGAGGTTTCGGAAGACAAGACCGTAATAACAATAACTGCAAGCAATGCCGACTCCATAGTCTGGGTAACGGACAAAGGCGAAGTGGCAAGAGGCGCCTCAATAAACCTGAAAAATTTAAATCTCAATGGTGCCAAATTCATCAGGGCTGAACTGCGCAACGGCAAAGGTGTAACCCATACACAACCATTTGCCCTGGTTTATATATCTTAAAAGGTGATTAAATGGAGAGATACTTTGTAACACACATAAAAAATGAAGTACTGGATGTCAATGCCCACAACAAAGAAGAGCAGAAAATAATAAAACACCCCGTCAAAGACAA
>ERZ773359.5873-NODE-5873-length-11373-cov-8.140307_pt1 | contig 11373 bp, 8 predicted proteins | sample MGYA00374955_ERZ773359 | MGnify/ENA primary metagenome ERZ773359 (study PRJEB29098, sample SAMN04486028) | biogas fermenter metagenome | study: EMG produced TPA metagenomics assembly of the Biogas fermentation microbial communities from Germany - Plant 4 DNA1...
TTTACCAGGGCATTGCCCTTTTCCTCTTCAGCGCCTATGTTTACGATGGCAACCCCTTATTATTTACAATTTCACCCATCAACCCTCTAAAACCAATTTTAAACCACTTTTACTGCTTAGACTATCTACTACACTTACTTTACTACAAAACCTCGAATTTACCCCTTAAAACACTTTATAACACTACTTTAAACCCTCTTTACTCTTAAATATTTGCAACTTTCTTTCCTATTATTTCCTTAATTGGAAAAGTTCCTTTTATTGGACTGAGTCCTTTATTATTCATCCTTGCATTAGTTATTTTCCCACTACTATACAATTTTAAAACAGTGTCTACAGAGCATCTATTAATGACACCCTCATTATCCGATATTTCATATCCAACTTTTACACCGTCTCTTTCTATAACGTAGAGTATTGTATAAGTTTTGTCACTACCCCCTACAATACCATATTTACTTAATATACCGTTTTTGCCTTTCAATTCTCCGCCATGTATTTTAAGATTAGTAAATTCTTTTACTCTTGCTTTAGCTTCTTCTTTACTTATGTCTAACCACTCTAATGTATCTTGGTCTACTATTCTAAACCCTTTTATTCTCTCCCCGCTCGTTATTCTCCCTACCACAGTATACATACTATACCTCCTTTGTATACTAGCCTAAATAAAAAGGCACCGTTTCCAGTGCCTTTTATTTAATTCGCAATGCTATTAAGCCTTGCTTAAATGTAATGTGAACCTTACGCCAGTCTTAGAAGGAAGAACCTCACGAGGCTCAATCTTTGCTATCTTGATACCTTCTTTTGCTAACAGTCTCTCATTAATTTCTTCAATATCCCAATGTCTTACTGCATAAGCGTCATATGTAATTACAGTGTCATTACTATGGCTGTCTTTTGCAGTAATCTGGATTCTTGGAACACTGTTCCTACTAAACAAGGCAACATCAAATACTTTATTACCTGCTTTATACTGAGTAATGCATTTCTTAGCAAGTTTTTGCATATCCTCTCTACGCCTCTCCTCAGGTTTGTCACCGATGATATCTGTAGCTGGTATTGCCTTATTAGTCTGATTAACTTTCTTTGCAAGCAGATAAGTTATTTGCTTTGCAACATTCAAATCCATATCGAAGATATAACCGTTACTAAGCTCATAAACTCTGAATACCTCGTTTGGTCCGAAACCACTCTTTAAAGCGGCTTCCTTAATTCTCTTATATCTTTCGATATTCTCTCTGTCTGCATCGTTTTTTAATGCTAGTACGTAAGTAATTCCGTCAAGAACTTTACTCTCAATTTCAATTGTTAAAAATTCTGTAAGTTTACCATATAATTCTTTAGGTATATCTGCCATACTTTCTTCACTCCTTTTTATCGAATATTTTAATTATATTTTAATTATATTTTAAAGACACCTATTTCTCATTTATAGGTATGTTAACACGTACTTTAATTTTTGTTATATAGCATACTAAATTTTTTAACTAGTTCTTGTTAAGATATAAAAATCTTTTTTGATAGGTTAAAACGCATACTAATAATAGTAATGAATGCAACACCACCACATAAATATTCACTAACCTACTATAATTCTACTTTTTCATAGGCTAAGTCATAATTATTAGTATTTTTTACTTCTTGATAAGTATATTATCTAGTTCTTATGCTGTTATTTACCATCTTAAACTATACTCATTATGGCTCTCGCCTAAAACTTTAAATAAAACTATCTGATATAAACTAATATATCAGATAGTTTTATCTTACAGCTATGCATTGAGTGACGGGTCACTATAGAAATAACCACAACCCAATTGACAGCCTATGTAACAGTCGTCAAATGTACCACCATGTCTTGTAGCTACGTCATATATTCTCATTTGTCCTAAAGCACGCTCATTTTTGCTTGAGAACAAACCTATAACATAGTCAGGTGTACGTATTGTTTCTGCCGATTCAGCACCAGCAGTAACATCAATTGTTTCTTTAGGATTCTTCCTTAACGTATCTACGATATCCTGCTTTAACTGAGCTGTTACTATAGCCAGGGCTTTACGTTTCATCTTAGTAGTTATAAAGCTCTTTAACATAACAAATGCTTCACTTATACGTTCTACCTTAGTCCTTCTCTCAAGACTTAAAATTAATATCGGAGAGTCAATAACAATTACATCAAACGGGTTCTCGTTTTCATAATGACTTTCCAGAACATCTAAGAAGGTCTCTACATAAGCCGCACCAGTGATAAAAGATAGCTTACCTCTTGTTTTATCAGTGGCTAAAATCTGTCTAGCAGCAAGTACACTTTGTTTCTCATATTCGTTAAGATAGTTTCTTTCAAGAATTCTCTTCTTATCAATTGCCATTGGATTATCCTTGAACTTACGTATCATAATAGCTTGTATCAATGCTGTCCATTCGTCTACTGTGCCTTCGAGAGGCCAGATTGCGACGTTCAACCCTGCCTCTAAACATCTTTCTGCTAGGTATGCTGCCATAGTAGTCTTGCCTCCTTTTGGAGGCCCCATAAACTCTATCATGTTTCCCCGGCGTAGCATACCATGCACATCATCTATTTCTGGAATGCCAAGGTCAATAAGAGCTTCGTCGTCACCAGCAGTATCCTTACGAGCCTCTTCCTCTAACCATTTATCGTCTACCAAGATAGTCTTGACAGCATTTTCTTCCTCTAATGCTCTTAAAATTGCAATTTTAGAATTGTAATATCTTTGAGCATCTTCATAACCTTGATAATGCCTTGTTCTACCTCTTGTAAGCTTTTCATCAAAACCCTCTTTAGACATTATCAATGTCATGTTATATGTAGTCTCTGTCATTAACTTATCTTTATAATAACTATTATATATTGCCATCGAAGATGTAAAATCTTCTTCGGAAACATACTTATTCGATAGCTCGATAAATTTATCTATTAAGTCAGCTTTAAATGCTTCAATTTTTTCTTCATCGCCTATAGCGCCACCATTAGCAGTGACACTATAAGCACTTAAATCTATATAAGGACTGTTTAATATATTATTAGCGTTTTGGTCTACTAACACTTCTAGCTGGGTTTTTGTAAAGATTTTAACTTTTAAAGTTTTGAGTACAGTATAAAAGAAAGCGTATTCATTTTCAAATATATTATGTCCATAAACTGTCAGGAACTTATTTAAAGCTACCTGATATACACTTCTTTTAGCCTGCACCAGTTGAGTATTGTTTTTGTCAATACCTCCAACTATTACAGCACCAAAGATATTATCCAGACTCTCTTGGATGCCAGGATCAAATCCCATAGAACGCATCCTCCCTCCTTATAGTTATTTTAGTTAGTTTTTCTTCGTCCAAAGCACATCATCTTTGATGCTCACCACATAACCCTTAGTATATTTCGATAAATCAATTGCACTCATATCAGGAACTTTATCAACTGACTGGATACCAAACACAGCGTCGTCGCCAGGTATACGTGCAACCTTAAACGCACATCTTGACCCAAATACATTCAGCGGCTTTAAATCAGCATAAGCTGCTTTTCTCTTATAAGTAATGATGAAGAATTCATCAGATTCTGTAACAAATAATGTTTTCGGTGTACCAGGCTCAAATAAACTTTGGTATTTCTTTCTGGGTCCTGATACGGCACTCAAATGTACTTTTCTACCCTTACCATTGTGGTATATAACATTGAAATATTTATTATAATCGCCACTATTGGTAATATAAAGGATTTCAGATTCTTCCTTCTTATCAGCTAAGTCCCAAATGTAAGATTTAAAGGAACCTCTACTACTTTCAATACTGTATACCGGTATCTTGTAACAGAATCCATTATAAGTTATAACAAGAATATTTTCAATATTTCTACACTTGATAGTCTTAATTATTTCTTCACCATCACTAAGCCAGTTTTCTGCTTTGAGTGTATCCATTGGGTCAAGTACTCTTTTAATATTGCCTTTATTAGTCACTATTACCCAAACGTCCATATCAGGTATAGCCTCTTCTTCCTCACGCTCATTCTCTACAACTGGAGGCATAACCTTAGTTATTCTATCATGCCCGTATTTATCTATTATTTTCTGAAGTTCCTCTGCAATATGATTTTTGATTAATACATCATCACTCAAGAATTGTTTAATCTCACTTATTGTATCACGAACTTCGCCCAACTCTTTTAACAGCTTGTTAATATTATCTTTTGTAAATGCTTTTATCTTCTTATCTAAGAGATATTCTGCTTGGTCTTCAGCTAAATCGTAGTTCTTCATTAAGTTGCTCTTGGCAATCTCTTCTGTATTAGAAGATATCATTACCGCAATATTCTCAACATCGTGTTTAATCTTTTCCCAAGCAGATAACCAATATTCTTTGTCAATTGCTTTGTTTAAACGATGAGTGTATATTCTTTTTACTGTTTTAACTCTAAAATCAACCCAGAGTTCTAATAACTCAAAAATACCTAATTCCCTAGGCTTATCCTCATAAATTATTCTTGTAGTAAAGCTTATTTTCTTACGCAAATCAGTATATTTATACAGCTTTTTCAAAACAGCTCTAACATCAGCATTTCTTTTCAGCTGGATTTCAACCTGCATACCGTTTAAACTAGTGGCATCAATTACGTTACTAACTTCTTTTAATACACTGTCCTTACCTGAATTAACAATATCAGTTATCTGTTTTACAAAGGAGTCTGCTGTTACATTATAAGGCAAGCTATTTACAAGTATCTTATCTTTAAATAATTGTACCTCACCAGTCATTGTAATACTACCAGAGCCAGTTGTAAGTAGCCTCAGCATATCCTCTTTACTTATATGAACATACCCTCCTGTTCTAAAATCAGGTGCCACAAGTATATCAACCAAATCCTCAGGTTTTGTAGCTTTACCCTTTAGCATATCAATAGTAGCTAAACAAACCTCTTTGAGATTGAAAGATGGTATGTATGAACCCATACCAACAGCAATACCACTTGAAGTATTAACCAAAATACTAGGGAATTTAACCGGCAATATTACTGGCTCTTTCTCTGTATTATCAAAGTTATAAACCATATCTACAGCGTTTTCTTCAATTCCCTCAAACAACTCTTTCGATATGGGCGCCAATCCAGCCTCGGTATATCTCATATGTGCAGGTGATACTTCTTCAGACCATATCTTACCAAAGTTACCTTGTCCAGTTAAATAAGGCTCATTCAAAGTTTCATTATTGTCTACCATACGTATCAATGTCTGATAAATTGAAGCATCTCCGTGGGGATGATATTTACCCATGGTATCACCGACGATACGGTTTGATTTCACTTTCTTATCCCACAACTTTAACTCATACATCGCGTATAAAATTCTTCTGTTAACGGGCTTTAAACCATCAATATAAGGAATAGCTCTGTCAATAATAGTGCCTTTTGCATAAGGCATAAAGTTGTCTAACAATACTTTACTTATATCCGCCATACTTTACCTCCAAATTCCCTTTATTTTTTTCTTAACATTAAATATACCATCATTACAAAAATGATGGTATTTATGCTAATCAATTTTTAAATTTGTTGAATAAATCATTTTTAAGCTCCTCTTTACTTTTCACTGTTATTTTATTTTTATACCATTAAATTACTTTGCAACTATAGCTGGCAAGTTCTCAATCCTTATCCCTACACCCCTTAAAAATTCCTTACCATTAGCCTCTACTATAGTTAGATTACGTATCTTTTTATGTCTACATAAATCCATTACTTGCAATACTGTAAGATTTCTGCTCTCTTTTCCATCAGTTATAACGAATCCAACTATTTTTCCATTGTCCGGTCTTACAATTCTCTTAATAGCCTCAAATTTTGCTACAGTTTCATTTTTCCCTATATTGTTGGCTTTTTTAATCTCAACGTTATTATTTACTGCCTGATTAATAACTGATTTAACACCTGTATGCCCAACCTCTTTCTTTAAAATAGCCTGTTTAAACAGATTATCTCTCAAGCTAGGCTTCTTATCTATACGAAACATTCTATTAAATACTTCTGGCTTGACTATAGTAGCTCTGTTTTTTAAGATATCCCCTTCCTTAGTCATTGGACATACTAAATAATTTCCATGGTTTACTGATTTTCCATCAGGTAAAGTTATTTTGAATTTACTACTTCTAGGGACTTTAAAAGCACCCATCTTATAATCACAATTCTCTATTACAATATATCTCCTGCCATATCTCCAATACCCTATTTTTATCCTCTTGCCGTCAGGTGTTATAAATCTCTTTAATAAATCGTTTCTTGTTATTCTCTCTTGATGTCCTAAAGGGGAAACCAGCACAACATCTGGTTCCCCTCTTTTTACTTGGTTTTTATTAAGCATAATGGCTTGTCTTATATCTCTTACCATAGTGATTTTATAAAACAGATTATCAGGTACCTTTTGCAGACTTACAACCAACTGAAACACCACCTTTATTCCTATGCTATATCTACCTCAACGTCATCAAAGTATTTGCTTATTATTTCTTTTCTAGTGTCAAGGTCATTACCCATCAATGATTCTAATAACTGAACAAACTGTTTATCATCTTCTGGATACTCTACCTTGACTAATCTTCTAGTAGAAGGATTCATAGTACTTATATGCATGTCGTCCGGGTTATTTTCACCAAGACCTTTCAAACGAGTTATACGTATTTGAGACTCTCTCGCACCCTGCCCCTTTAAATTATTTACTATTTTATCTCTCTCCTCTTCGTTGTAAGCAAAGAGCTTCTCTTTTCCATAAGCGATTGAGAATAAAGGTGTTTCAGCTATATAAACATACCCTTTCTTTAATAAAGTTGGCATAAGTCTATAAATCATAGTGATAACTAGGCACCTAATATGTCCACCGTCAACGTCAGCGTCTGTACAAATTATAATCTTATTAAAATTCAAATTGCTTAAATCGAATTTAGGCAAGTCCTTCATATATTTGCTCCTAGGTTCAACGCCACAGCCAATAACTCTTACCAAATCTATAATAATAGAGTTATCCATAATTGTTTCCAAAGGCACTTTTAAGCAGTTCAGTATCTTACCTCTTAATGGCATGACTGCTTGATAATCTTTATTACGTGCCTGCAATACAGATCCCTTCGCAGAATCACCCTCACAGATATACAACTCTGTTTTCCTAGGGTCATTACAAACAGCAGGTACGAATTTTTCAGGTTTCCCACCTATAGTATTTATGTCTTTTTTAAGTTTTTCTATTACTTTCTTTTTAACACTTTCTGCTTTTAACCTTGCTTCTCTATTAAGCAAGATAGCATCAATTATCTTATCCATTTCTTCTTTATGGATAGCTGCCCATTTCCTAAATTCTTGCACCATTGTATTAACAGCTAACTTCTTAATCATAGGGTTACCAATAGCTGACTTATATTGTCCTTTCAAATATGACATGTTACCAGGACACTCTGTACTAATTACAGCTATAAGTATTTCCTCTACATCAGAAGTAGTAAATTTCTGATTAAGGGCTAACTTACCATTTTTCTTAGCATACTCATCCAATACAGCGATTAAACCTTGTCTGAAACCTTCATAGGAAGTTCCGCCCTCTTGAAGATACAATCCGTTATGGTAAACTTCTTTGAAACTCATATCATTTGAGAATGTGAAAGCTACATCAATCTTTGCCTTATATATCGGGCTGTCCTCTCTATTTTCATCGTCTCTACCTTCCATCTCGCCAGATAACTGGATAACATCTTTAATTATTTTATCCTCACAAATATCCTGTATGTATCCAGCAGTTCCATTCGGATAATTGAATGTTATAACAGCGCCTTTATAATCTAATACAATAGTAGCATTAGGCACTAACATAGCCATTCTTCTAAATCTGTCAGCAAAAATCTCAATGGGAACATCAACATCTAAAAAGACTTCCTTATCAGGTTGATAGGTAATAGCTGTTCCTGTCGGTCCGTCATAATTCTCAACAATTAAATCCCCAACTGGATACCCATTTTTAAAGTTCATTGTGTATTTTTTACCAACGAATTTCTCTTTTCCATTCTCGACAATTAATTCTTTTCTACAAGAAACAACTTTCATAAAAGTAGATGCAAACTGAGTAATAGCTGCACCTACACCATTTAAACCTGCAGATGCACCATAGTTGGTACTATCATATTTACCAGAAGCATAGAGCTTATTATATACAAGATGCCAGTTATATTGGTTCTTGTTTTTATTAAATCCCATCGGAACACCGCGTCCGTTATCTATAACTGTTATAACGTTATCCTCTTCAACTATTACTTTAATAAAATTGCCATATCCTTCTCTGATTTCATCAAGAGAGTTAGTTACCAGCTCAAATGTACCATGAGCACAACCTCTAACATCATTTGTACCAAAAAATATTGTTGGTCTTTGTCTTACTTGGTTTCTCTCGTTATCAATTGTTTCAATTGACTCATTTCCATAATATTTCTTGATATCCTCTGACATATCCAACCTCCACGTTACTTAAATTTTTTTCACTAGTCAATCTTTAATTATATTCAACTCAATTTTTTATTAATTATTATAAAATAATATTTTTTCGTTGTAAACTTAGTAATAGCACCCTAGATAATTAGTCTCTTTTTATCTAGAGTGCTATTCTGCTATTCTCCATTGTTTTTTAGTATAGCTATTTTCCAACCCTCAATAAACCTATTGCAGTGAGGGCATCTATAGTGCAAAGTTGTTTCTCTTGTTATGCTCCTCATTCCTATCAAAGATTTGTATGCCCTTCTTAATTGTCTTGAAGTACACATTTCCTTAGTAGCTTCATCCCATATTATTGCATAATCAGATTTTTTACATTGCGGGCACATCAATACAGTATCTTTTTGTATAACAAAATTACCTGCCATTAATAATCCTCTCCTGCCATCGCCTCTAAATTAGTTTTGTATTTTATATAAATAGATTGATGTACCAATCTATCTAAGCTTCCATGCTCTTTATCATAAGCAAGTATATCATCCAATACATACTTCTTTATTTTCGGATTGTTTACATATGCTTGTAAAGGAGAATCAGTCATAACTATAGTAGCTAACCCTTTTGTAGCCCTTATCAGTACTAGAGCTTTCAAAGTATTCATTTCAACCCAACCATTATCTGGCGTAGTTAAATAACAGAACACTATTTCAGCATCACAGTAGTCTTGCCAAGTATATGTTTTCTCTTCAACAGTATATTCGCTCTCTTCAGTTTCTTTTACCCCAGTATATTCTCTCTTAAATATATTCTCTAAATTTTCAATGTGTTTCATTCTTAAATCAGCTATTTCAAATAAAGACTTATATGGCACAGCTTTCTTCCCTTTTGCATATAATCTTTTTATACAAGTATTGACAAAAGTATTCTTTCCAAACCCATTTGGCGCTCCTATTATGTAAGATACAGTTAATGGCTCTCCTATACTAATGGAAGCTATGATACTATTTAATAATTGCACATAATTAGTAAAAGCTTTGCTACTTACAGTACCATTACGTGGTCCGTATAATGTAAATATTCGTTCTTTTAATATATCAACGCTAAACTCATCATCTTTTCTGTTTTCTGGTATTAAATTCTCTGCAACTGCTTGTATTTTCTGAGCGCCTGTTACCTTATAGACTATCTCTTCTTTCTCCTTCTTTAACTTTTCAGCTGCTTCTCTTTCCATCTTTTTCGTTACACACTCACAAGTTAGTAACAAACCAAATAAACCTGCGGTGTATCTTCCTTTCCCCTTACAAATTGGACAAGAAGGGTCTCCTATATTTTCTAATGTTTCTACTTTTGTTACCTGTTCTTCATTAGTTTTTACATTGTTTAATGAGTTTTTAATCTCCTCTTCTGGTAATGGACTTAATTTCTCATATTGAATGTCTCTCTTAATAAAACTCCTCTTCTCATATGCATCAATGTCATAAGATAACTTGTCTTGCTCTAATTTTTCTGCTTCTTCCTCGGTTAGCTCTTTAACCTCTATATCATTTTTATTGATTATCGCAATTAAATTATAATGTTTGTATATTATCCTTTTGCTCTTATTACCAAAACTCTTTGCATGGTAAGCAATTTTACCCTTTTCTTTTAAATCTTCGTCTTTTATTTCTAAATTATCTACAGATAATTTCCCTTCTTTTATAGCCTCATAAATACTGTTAGTTGTAGCCATTACAATTTTCTTAGTCTCTGTATCTAACAATACCAATGCTTTTATTCTATCTAAAAACTTATTACTCTTAATGTTTGGATTCGTTACTTTGCTGATTGCTACAATCACAACCTAGACCCCCTATACATTTTAAAATCTACCCCAAACTATTAAAACGAACAAATAGCGAGCATATTGCATTGATATAATATGCTCGCTGAAATATTATTAGTCTAAAAATTTAATCTCACAGTCAATATTTAATCCTAACTTATTCATTAATGGAATCACTCCAATTTTCCTAAACTGACTTGGTATGGTTAGCTTTCTTAATTTGATACATTCTTTAAATATATTGTCGCCTAATTTTAAATCTTTGTATTTGCTACTGATTATAACCTCCTCTAATCCACTACAATTTGCGAATGCTTTATTACCTATTCTCCTCACATTATTTAACACAATCTTCTTAAACGTATCACATCTTTCAAAAGCTTTTCTTTTTATGTATTTTACATTTTTCCATGGAATATACTCCTCTTTTAAAGAACAACAGTCCTTAAAAGCCCTTTCACCTATACATTCTATATTATCGTTTAGTAATATTTTCTCTAACGATACACACCCATAAAATGCCCAGTCAGATATTTCTTTTATCTTGCACCTAAAGTCTATTCTAACTAAATTATCGCAGTCGTGAAATATATGCCTACCTATCTTGTAAACATTTGGACTTACTTTTACTTCTTCTAATGATGTACAATATTCAAAAGCACCATACCCTATTATTGTTATGTTACTCGGTATAACTATCCTAGTTATGTTACTCTGTGAAAATAAGCCATCCATTATAACTCTATATGATGAATTTTCTGGTAACTTAACATCAGTATTAACAAGATATTTTGGAATTGATTGTCTGCCTATATGTACTAAATTTTTTGGTATATTGAGTAATTCAGTATTGTCTATATTTGCAGTGTGTATAGAATAATCGGCAATGACTTTCAAATCTTCATTCATCTTAAGAGTATTTACCTCTGAATAAAAGAATGCGTCTGGAGCTATATACTTTATTCCTTTAGGTATTTCAAAATAATCAAATTTGCCTTTGACCTGTAATAGCTCCATCCCATCGCCTATTTTCATAAAGTTATATCCACATAGCGCTAACTTACTCCTATAC
>ERZ773359.5876-NODE-5876-length-11366-cov-3.711697_pt1 | contig 11366 bp, 8 predicted proteins | sample MGYA00374955_ERZ773359 | MGnify/ENA primary metagenome ERZ773359 (study PRJEB29098, sample SAMN04486028) | biogas fermenter metagenome | study: EMG produced TPA metagenomics assembly of the Biogas fermentation microbial communities from Germany - Plant 4 DNA1...
TATCGCCGCGGATTTCAATCACCAACCGAGGTGAGAGCATGCTGGAGGCCGATGGTCCAAAGAGCGATGATTCCACTACCACTGAGCGGATGACGTTGGCATCAAGGAGCGCCTGCCGCACATCATTGGCAATCTCCGAACTGGAGCGGCCGCGCTGATCGGGAGGAGCTAAGGGGACAGACATGGTAACCACGTTGTTTCCCGTTCCGGTGATGAGGCTCAGCACATCATTATCGCCTTGATCCCCTGCCTGGCTGGCCACTCCTGCAACCCCCGGAATAGCCAGAATCGCCTCTTCAATGGCCGCCACTTCTTTCTGCACTATCTCGGTCGTCCTGCCAGGAGGCAGAGTGAACGTCAAATTGAGGAAGCCCTCATCAAAGTTGGGCAGGAATTCCTCCCCGATCAAGGGAAACACCGCGACGCTCAGGGCGATGAGGCCAATCACTAACGCCAAGACCAGGCCCTTCCGGGCTAAACAGAAGTTGAGCATTTTGAGATAGGCCTGCTGCAATTTGGTGCGTTTGCTGTCTGACCGCTGTGCTTTGGAATGAGTGCGGAGAAACCGCGCCGCCACCATGGGTAAAAACGTTAGGGCCACAACCAGCGAGGCGAGCAAGGAATATGAGACAGTCAGACCCAGCTCTTTCAAGAGCTGGCCGGCGAGGCTTTCCACGAATATGACGGGCAGAAACACCACGATAGTAGTGGCGGTGGAGGCAAAGATTGCCCCGGCGATTTCGGTGGTACCTTTTTCCGCTGCTTCGGCCGGGCTCAGCCCAAGGGAGCGGTGGCGGACAATATTCTCTAAGGCCACGATGGAAGTATCCACCAGCATACCCACGCCTAGGGCTAAGCCACCTAGGGTCATGAGATTCAGGGTCAAGTCGGACAAATAAACCAAGACGAAGCTGGTGATAATTGAAATAGGAATGGAGACCCCGATTACCGCCATGCTGCCTAGATTGCGGAGGAAGAACCACAATACCGCTACGGCCAAGATACCACCCAAGACTAGGCTGGACATGAGGTTTGAAATAGAGCTGGTAATAAAGGCCGACTGGTCGCTTACCACCGTAAACTTCAGCTGGGGATGGGCTGCCTCGATCTGGCGGAGCATCCGCTTAACTGATTCGGCGACACGGACCGTGTTGGCGCCGCTCTGCCGCATGACCTTAATGATCACCGTATCTTCCCCATTGTAGCGGGTGATGCCATCGGGACGAGTGGAGGCGACGCCGATTTCCGCGATATCAGACAGGTAGGTCAGGGAGGGGACCAGTCCCCCCAGGCCGAGTATGCCTGAACCTTGCTTCATCCCGATAATCAAATCCTTGAGATCGTCAAGACTATTGATCCGCCGGCCTGTACGGGTTGAATAGCGCATTTCGCCGTCGGTGACGGTACCGCTCGGGACAATAATGTTTTGATACATAATCAGCTGTTGGAGAATGGCAGGAGAGAGGCCAGCTTCACTCAACTGTTCCGCATCGTACAGTACCTGGATTTCTTCAGAAGTGATCCCCATGAGGCTCACAGAAGCCACGCCAGGCAGCTGTTCCAGCTCTGGTTTCAGCCGCTTCAGGTCATTTGAAAGCTCCAATTCGGACAGGTTCTCAGAGCTTACCGCAATCAACATCAAGGGCAGCGTATTGGGGTCGATCCGGGCTACCACTGGGTTCGATGCCTCACTGGGCAAGCTGAGAGCAGCCTGTGCGAGGTTGTTGCGGATTTCATCAACGGCTGTGAGCATATCTGTGCCCCACTCAAATTGCAGCATGATGGCGGAGATGTTTTCCATACTGTAAGAGTCCTGACGCCTGACTCCGCTTACGCCGGCGAGAAAGGCTTCCAGGGGCACTGTAACATCATGCTCAATCACCTCGGTTGATGCGCCCGGATAGCTTGTCACTACAACCGCGTAGGGCAGGCTCATGTTTGGGAGCAGGTCAATGCCGATCCGCTGCAGGGAAACGACTCCAAAGATCAGTGCAATAATCACACAAACAGTGACGGCCACGGGCCGCCGGATCGCGTTACTGGCTAGCTTCATTTAGTGGTGCCTCCTAAAGTGAGCAAATCCAAACTACAGACTTCTCTACGGTGTGAGGTTCTCCTTCCCGACTTTCTTGGGGAATGTAAGGGTGATGGCATGCATAACTGGCGGAAGTTGATACCATACGCAGTGATGGTGTTGGTTGTGGCTGGAGCGGCGGCTGCAATCATGTGGATGCGTGTTCAGGAACCAAAGGAACGAGCTGCAGAGCAGGAAGCGGTAAAGCAGGCCGAACAATGGCGGATTTCCGTGAATGAAGCGGAACTGGATCTGCTGGCCCGAGTCGTTCATGCCGAAGCTAAGGGTGAACCCTATGAAGGTCAAGTGGCCGTTGCGGCCGTGATCATCAATCGGGTACAGCATCCAGAGTTTCCCAACACCATCGCCGGGGTAGTTTATGAACCCTTGGCTTTCCAGGTGGTCGCTAACGGCCAAGTAAATAAGCCCGCCGATGAAGCGGCCATCAGGGCAGCCCATGATGCCTTAAACGGATTTGACCCCACTGGGGGGGCCGTCTATTTCTACAATCCAGCCAAAACAGCCAGCGCGTGGATTAGAAGCCGGCCGGTAATAAAGACCATTGGCAGGCACGTATTTGCTTCCTAAGGGGTGAGAATAGTGAAGCGCTGGCTTGGCCGAGCATTTCCCAACATAGTGTTCGCCGTAGCTCTGCTTGTTCTGGGGTTCGCCGTGGGTCAGTATTACCTGCAGAAGGCCTATCAGCTGCAGATGGAGGCCAGTTACAGACGGGCCCTGCGGGAGTTTGCCGTGCACTTGACTGAGCTCAGCCAGGATTTGGGGAAAGCCCGAGTTATCTCTGGATCTGAGCAGGCCGCAGCTCTAGCGGAAGAGATGCGCAGCAGGATCGCGGCTGCCCAGGCCAGTCTCGGCCAGCTTCCCCTGGGGGAGATCGACCTCAGCAGGCTGGAGCAGATGATGTGGCAGTGCTACCGGTCCTCCTATGCCTACAGCGCTGGCCAGCTCTCTAGTGCTGTGCTGGATGCGCTTTACGAGCAGATCAGTCGGGCCAGCAGTGAGGTACAGACCCTGCTCGCCAGCAAAGAAGTGGAATCGCCATGGGTTGCCTGGAACCGCTATTTCACAACATCGCTGGTGTTCACCGATTCTTTGGCGGCTGCCTTAAGCAGCATTAACTCCAACCTGCAGGAGTTGGATGAGGAGCTGGCGGGGCTGCCGCGCCGTGCCGCGGGACGCATTACGGGTGAGGAAATCAGCCCGGCCAAAGCGGTGGAGATTGCCGGTGCCTTCAGCGGCCGCAGTGAGTTCGAATTCCGCGTCGTCAACGAGACCGCGGGAGATATTCCCGCTTACACGGTCCAAGGGAGCGGCCCGGGAGATGAAACACTTACTGTAGAGGTATCCCGCCAGGGCGGTGTGGTGCTGTGGATGATCAGCTCGCGGGCGGTGAGGGCCAGGCAGCTGGAAACAGCTGAGTTAGTTCAGGCCGCCAGGCGTTTTTTGGAGGAGCGGGGCTTTCCAGAGGTGCACGTGACCGATGTGCAGATTCTGCAGAACAGAGCAACCATTACCTTTGTACCGGTTGTGGAAGGCATTCTGCGCTACGCTGAACCCGTGAAAGTGCAAGTCAGTGCCGCCGATGGGGACATCATCGGTTTTCAGGGAGTTTTATACCACTTGGCCCGCAGCCGTTACCAGAGTAATGGTGCAGAAGACGTTGAACAGCATCTGGCTGTGGAAAGGGAGGAAGCGGAAAGTAAGGTGAACGCCCAGGCGGTGGTGCTGGATCATAAGTTAGCGTCGCTCCCTAATGATTTGGATGAAACAGTATTGACCCACCGCCTCGGCGTGAAGCTGGGGGATGATTACTATTTGGTCTACATCAATGCCGAGTCTGGCCGGGAAGAGCAAATTGTGCAGGTGAGTTCGCCGGATTTCTTTTAGGACACTAGCGAAGTAATTCTGTGTGCTACTACGCTCGTGATTTGATTGGGATCCCGCTCAGATATTTCCCCCGTAATCTGTAGAAGGGGAGAGTTAAACAGCACTTCACCATAGCGCTTGTAGACATTTTCAAAGATGGTCACATCCACCAGCCCAAATTCATCTTCAAGGGTGAGAAACACAACCGTCCTGCCGCTCCGGGTTGGGGGGCGGTGAGGGCGGATGACAAGCCCGGCCACCTGGACATGCCCCTCTTTTCGCTTACTCAGCTCTTTGCTCGTGAGCACAGCTTGGGAAAGCTTAGGTCGGAAAAACTCCATAATGTGGCGGTCTGCTGAAAGGGACAGCACGCTGTATTCCCTCAGCCAGCGCTCAAGCGGTGGGAAATCTGGCACCTTCGTCTCCACCGCCGACTCCAGGAACAGGCTGCCCTGTTTGTTTTGGTAATACGTGGGCACATACCACAGAAGCTGGCGGCGGTTGGGGGAAAACCAATCGAAGGCTCCACCTAAAATGAGGTTTTCCGTCACATCGCGGCTGACATTAGTGCGGTAGATAAAATCTTCCAGAGAACTAAATGGCGCTGCCCGGCGTTCAGCCGTGATGGATTCCAAAAAAGCCTTTTCCATGCCCTTAACCTGCTTGAGCCCGATCCGGATGGTACTGCCGTCTGCGGTAAAGTCCACAGCACTGCAGTTGATATCCAGCGGCAAAATCTCAATTCCCCGCTGCCTGGCTTGGACGCAGAGCGTATTAGGCGGGTAAAACCCCATGGGCTGCTGATTGAGGAGGGCCGCGTAGAACTGCGCCGGATGGTGCTCTAGAAGATAGGCTGTGCGGTAAGCTGTGTCTGCAAAGGCCGCGGCGTGGGCTTCGCAGAATCCGTAGCCCGCGTAGCCTACGATATAAGAGAAAATCACTTCAGCAACTCCCCGCTCTACTCCGTTAGCCACTGCTTTTGCAATGAAGTCCTCGCCAATACGCTCCATTTCCTTGTGGGAACGGAAATGAGTCATTACCTTGCGCAAGCGGTCAGATTCGCCGGGTGTGAACCCGGCAATTTCCGTAGCAATTTCAATCACCTGCTCCTGGTAGAGTACCACTCCATAAGTTTTCTCCAGAATCTTCTCCAGTTTAGGATGGATATAGGTCACTTCCTCTAAGCCGCGGCGGCGGGCAATAAAAGGCTCCACCATATCTCCTTTGATGGGGCCTGGGCGGATCAGAGCGACACTAGCTACCAAGTCCTCAAAGACTTCCGAGCCCAGACGAGATTGGAGCGCGCGCTGTGCGGGGCTTTCCAGTTGAAATACTCCAACCGTTTCCCCCTTCTGGAGGCGGGCATAAGTGCGGGGATCACCGTGAGGAATCTTGTCGTAAGCAAATCCGCGGGACCGCATGTTTTTCTCCACATCAGATACCGCGGCCAAAGTGCGGAGGGAAAGCAGATCAATTTTGATCAGCCCCAAGTCCTCAATGGTGTTTTTGTCAAACTGGGTAATGAGCACCCCCTTCGCCGAAGGCTGGAGGGGTATTACCTGCGTGAGGGGCTGGGCGCTGATAACCAACCCCCCGAGATGAGTACCGATATGGCGGGGAAACCCCGCAACCGCGGCACAGTAATCAATTAGTTTCGCGTACCTCGGCTGATTTAAAGGATGCCGCCTAAGTTCGGGCAGGCGGCCAAGGAGCGACCTAATGCCATCGGCTGGACAGTGGGTAATATTCTTGGTGAGCTGTCCCAGTTCAGCCTGGGAATAGCCAAAAGCACGCCCAAAATCCCGCAGGGCGGAGCGGGCATGGTAGGTCTGGAACGTGCACACAGAAGCCACATGCTCTTTGCCGTAGCGCTTGTAGACATAGTCGGCGATATCATCGCGGAAGCGGGCATCGAAGTCGATGTCAATATCAGGTTTTTGCGCCCGTTCCAGGCTTAAGAAACGCTCAAAGAGGAGTCCCCGGGCATAGGAGTCCACGTTGGTGATGCCTAAACAGTAGGCTACAACCGAGTCAGCAGCCGAGCCGCGTCCGGCATGGCGGATGCCCTTCTTCTGTGCGTACTGCACAATATCCCACACCACCAGGAAATAATCAGCCACATCAAGGGTGGTAATGATTTTCAGCTCGTGGTTGATCCGTTCCCTCAAGCCGGGAGTGATTGTGCTGTACCGCCGGCGCGCTCCAGCCCAAGTCAGCTCCTGCAGCAGCTGAGCAGCAGCCTCCGGTGTCTGGTCCGGCAGAAACCGGGGAAAATGACTTTTTCCCAGCTCTAAAGCGGGGGAGCACCGCTGGGCAATCTCCATGGTCGCAGCCAGCGCTTGTGGGTAGGGAGCAAAGCGGCGCGCCATTTCTGCTGGGCTTGCAAAGTAGTTTTCTCCATTTAAGGGGCGCTCCGGGTGAATATCAGCGAGCCTCGTTTGAGTTCTGGTGCAGACCAATAAGTCGTGTACCGGGAAAGTTTCCTTATTAAGATAGTGGACATTGTTGGTGGCCACAAGGGGAATACCCGTGCTTTCGTGCAGGGCGGCCAGCCCCGCCAGGAGATGCTTCGTTTGGGGCAGATAAGAGTGGATCATTTCCAGGTAGACTTGATCCCGCCCGAAAATATCAAGCAGACGCTGCAGCTCTGCCTTGGCCTGATCCAAATTGCGGCGCAGGACAGCTTGACTCACACTGGAGCGGCGGCAGCCGCTGAGCACGATTAAGCCTTTGCTGTGCTGTGCCAGTGTCTCCCACGGGATGCGGCAGTCCCCGCGGGGATTCTGGGTGTGACCAGCGGTGAGAATGCGGCAGATATTAGCATAGCCCTCACTGTTTTCCGCGAGGAGAGTTAGGTGGGTGCTGTCAGCAGTGGTGATTTCCACCCCCTGAATCGGTTTAATCCCAAGCTGGGCAGCGGTTTGGTGGAATTCCACTGCTCCGCTCACATTGTTGTGATCTGTAAGAGCTGCGGCGGGCATTTCCAGGCGGGCTGCCTCTTCGAGATAAGCAGAAATTGACGATGCCCCATCCAGCATTGAATATTGAGAATGGACATGCAGGTGGACAAACAGCGTAATTCTTCCTCTCTCTAGAGCCGATAGAGCAGCCAGCAGTCGTTCTTAGGTATATAGTGCAGTTCGTTTAACCCATAATCAGTGACTACAAGATAAACCATCCGCTCCGGCTCCCCCAGCCACCATTGGCCTGCTTCCCGCCAGTATTCTTGAATATGGCGAATAAAAAACGGCTTTTGGAAAAAAAACCGCCGGGGGAAACCATTTTCCAGCACAACTTCTACTGGTTGATTCACAAGCTTGCTCATCTACAGCACCAGCTCTTTCCACATTTCCAAAACCAATTCTCGCCGCGCAACAGCCATGCCAATTTGGGCAGGGAGATCCTCCAAAATATCCAACCGCAGCTCAGCTTTGAGCGGCGGGGTTTGGAAAATCTCCAACTGGTCTGCTGGTGCCGGCTCGAGATCCCGCACAGTGATTTTCAAATGAGTAAGTGGGGCTTGGGGCAGGAGCTGGCCGGCGATGCGGGCAATGGACTTCGCATCAGCAGTGGGCTTCTTCAATTTGCGCTGCCGTGTAACATCTGGTTGGGCTTCCGTTCCGCAGTTCAGCACCAGTTTACCGGCAGTTTTCCGCACGGCCTTCAGCTTCTGGGAAAGATACTCGCCTGCCGCGGCCAGGTAGGGCTGGAGCCTGGGACCTGCAATAGGCTCATATAAATCCACTGCGGTGGTAAAGTCTTTGCCCCAGCTGAACTCCAGCATCTGCCGAGGCTGAAAGGGGACAGGATCTTTACCTTGGGCAATTTCCTGCAGGACTTTTGCCCTGGGGCCAAAGTGGCTCATCAGATCCTGTACTGGGAACTTGCTCAGTTCTCCCAAGGTGGAAACGCCCAGTTTTAACAGCACATCCACTTCCGGCAGCGGGAGGCGGTGGATGGGAATCCGCCCTAAAAACTCTGCCGTCTCGGCTGACGAAATAATCTGCCCTGAGTGATGTTGGGCAAGGTTGTGGGCAGCAAACTTGGCCACGATTTTGCTTTCTCCCCCACCCCAAATGGCCGAGGCTCCTCTTTGTTCGAGATAATGGGCAAAGTCGGCGCAGAAATATTGAGCCAGCTTCTCACTGGGCAGCTGAACATACCAGGCATGGGGGTATTCCACTTCAATATAGCTGGTATACTGCAGAGGAAATTCCAGCCATTCTTCGGTATAAGGGTAAAAATCATTCAGATCAATGGCCAGTACTTGCACCGCGCGGCCAAAATGATGAACGGTACTTAGGGGGGTTTTAGTGGAAAAACCCAGCTGCTTAAGTTCTGGTGAGAAGTCCCAGGTTTGGCCGGCATGTGTTAAGATATATAAAGGCTCATCTTGTTTGGGACTGTCGCTGTGAGGCCGCATGTGCTGAATATAAAAGTGGCGGATGCCGCAGTACACAATCATACATGAGCCTCCTTGTACGAACAAGTGTTCTATACCCATTATATGCAGAACATATGTTCTAGTCAAGTTGGGAAAGGGTGGAAATAGTGGAACTGACTTTCTTGGGAACTGGTACTTCCCACGGCATACCCGTAATCGGATGCCAGTGCAGCGTCTGTACCAGTTCAAACCCGAAAAACAAACGCACCCGCAGCTCTGTCATCTTGGAGGTGCAGGGCCTTAATATTCTCATTGACACAGCTACAGAATTCCGCCTGCAGGCGCTGGCTGCTCAAATCGAACGGGTTGATGCGGTCCTCTATACCCACTGCCATGCGGATCACGTCTTTGGGTTCGATGATCTGCGGGTGTTTGGCTACCACCAGCAGCAGGCGGTGCCTGTCTACGGCAACGAGCCCACCATCACAGAACTGCGCAGTGTGTTCGCGTATGCATTTCGCAAGACGCAGGAGGGGGGAGGCAAGCCCCAGGTGGAAACCAATATTGTCGCAGGGCAATTTCAGATTCAGGGTGTGGAGATAACTCCCATCCCGGTTTTCCACGGTGAGCTGCCGATTTTTGGTTACAGAATCGGCAGAGCCGCTTACGTCACTGACTGCAGCTGTATTCCTCCCCAGTCTCTTACACTGCTGAAAGATTTGGATCTCTTGATCTTGGGCGTTATCCGCCGCGAGCCCCACCCTACCCACATGCACCTAGACCAGGCCCTCGAGCTCGTGGAAACACTTCGACCCAAGCGGACATATTTTACCCATATCTCCCATCTGCTTGACCACGACGAGACAAATCACACCCTGCCGCAGGGCGTGGAACTGGCCTATGATGGTCTCCGCATCACGGTAGATTGAAAAACTCGTCTCCGGTCATTCAGCATAACGGTCGGCATATAGTGTAGTGACCCTCATTTTTCTACGAGTAGGGGAGGAGATCATGTACACTGCCGAACACGTTGTGCGCCAGTTTAGCAAAACCCCCCTCAAACACTGCATGAGCAGGTATCTCCTGGAAAAGATCCTCGAGGATGGGGACCTGCTTGAGCGACTGGTGTTTGTCCTCGACCGCAGCAATCTGCCCAACACGATGTACATTGCTCAGGCCGGTGTGGAGGGGAACGGCTTTGAACTTGAGTTGGGGGCTGTAGAGACCGAACATATTACCATTGTGAACGACCGCTTGGTGAAAGAAAAGCGCAAGCACCGCAAGATGTGGATCCGCGACCCAGTGGAAGCAGCGGCAGTGCTGGCTGGCTTCAAAGGGATGCTTCATGTCCAGTTTGCCTTTGCCGGGCCCATACCCAGCTGGTACCACGAGCGAACTGTAACCCCAGAGCACAAGCCGGAACGTCCCTTCGTGCCTGGGTTTGCCGCGTTTGTCCGCGACCAGATCGATTTGGCCCTCCTTGGAATCACCCTTAAGCATGAAATCGACGAAGCTCTCAAGGCCCGCAATGAAGAGCTTTTTCGGGAAAAAGCAGCGTTGTACAAACAGGTCTGCCGCTCCTGCTTTTGGCGGCTATCTTAAGCAAGGCGCCGCATCTACTCCCGTGCCCAGGAGGATTTTAGCTGCCATCTGTGGAACCCTTATACAACCTACTAATGGGGGTTGTCATGTTGCGCACAGTTGTCCACCGCAAAAAGAGCAGTACTCGCGAACTCGTGGAAACACTTTTGATGGCGGGGATTATGGCCGCTTTAATCATGACTTTTGTGGCCAGGGCCTATACCGTTAATGGAGAGTCGATGCTTCCCACGCTGCACCACGGCGAACGCCTTCTCGTTGACAAACTGTCATATCGATTTGTGGAACCTGCCCGAGGGGACATCGTAGTCTTTAAGTATCCAGCTAATCCCAAGGAACAGTTTATCAAGCGCATTATTGGTGTCCCGGGCGATACAGTGGCGATCAAGAACGGTATCGTCTACGTTAACGGCATTGCTCTGGAGGAAGATTATATCAGCGCTCCGGCTCGGATAGGCTTTCGCGAGCAGCAAGTCCCGCCTGGAACCTACTTCGTTTTGGGTGACAACCGCAACAACAGCGAAGACAGCCGTTTCAGTGGTGTAGGATTTGTACCGAAAGAAAACATTGTGGGAAGAGCTATCTGGCGCTACTGGCCCATCATGGAGATGGGCATCATGCAGCGACCGGAGGTATTTGCCGCACTTTAGCGGGTCTTTTCTTGGCGAGTGGTCCCAACCAGCACTGTTCTGGTTGGGATTTCTTGCAGGATTATAGAAAAATGATGCAGAACTAGTAAACAACTCTCGCCCAAGGGAGATTGTGCTCATAGGATAGTGCAAGGCTATGAGTGCAGCAATGGGGGGGAGTTTTTTGGATCAGCCGTTGGCTTTGGTGTTATCTGGAGGCAGCGTGCGGGCCGCAGCCCATGTGGGGGTGTTAAAAGCGCTGGCCGCTTACAAGCTTCAACCCGACATGGTGGTCGGCACTTCTGGAGGAGCCATCGTGGCTGCTCTCTATGCTCGGGGCCTCGATCCAGCGGAGCTGGAGGCGCTCTTTCTGCAGTACCGCGCCGCGAGAAGGCAGCTGGTTGATCTGAATTGGCCGGGATTCTTGGCCGCCCTGCTCAGACTTGATATCAAGTACGTATCAGGTGTAGTGCGGGGCCGGGCATTAGAGCGTCTAATCAAGGAACAGCTTGGGGAAGTGCAGCACTTTGACCAGTTAGGGAAAGTGCAGCTCTTGATTCCTACAGTCAATTTGAACACGGGCCAGCAGGTAGTGTTTTGCGACTACCGCCGCCTGGGAATCCCGCTGGAAAACGGCGAATACGCCAACTTCCAAGTGCGGGACCATCTCACAATTGCTCAGGCTGTGCGGGCCAGCATCAGCATCCCCGGTGTGTTCGTGCCGGCTGCTTTTCCTAAGGCCAGTCCTGGTGATTGCTACGTAGACGGTGGGGTACGGAACGGCTATCCTTTGACA
>ERZ773359.5880-NODE-5880-length-11353-cov-4.826252_pt1 | contig 11353 bp, 6 predicted proteins | sample MGYA00374955_ERZ773359 | MGnify/ENA primary metagenome ERZ773359 (study PRJEB29098, sample SAMN04486028) | biogas fermenter metagenome | study: EMG produced TPA metagenomics assembly of the Biogas fermentation microbial communities from Germany - Plant 4 DNA1...
AATGGGATTCTCGTTGATATCCACCAGCACCGCCTCTTGGATATCCCGGCAAAAGGCCAGCTGAACAGTGGTATCCTGACCCTCGGTTTCGTACAGCCGGATCAGCATTTCTTTCCCTTGTCCGCCCTCCGGCATCTTAACAGCAGAAACCGCTACAGTACCGGCCTCCAGCTGGATAAACCCATGGGCCAAAGGCCAGCTGCCCCTTTCCTGGGGAGGGCTGGATATCACCGTTAAGGGATGGTTCCAGTCATAGGCCTGCTGGATTAGTTCCTGCTTCGATGCGGCAGCGGGAGCTGCGCAAAGGGCCAAGCGGAAGTGGTGAAAACCGATGTCTGGATACCGGTCGGGGTCATAGGAGCCCCGGATGAGACTTACCGCTAAAGCGTTGTCAAAGCCCCGGTAGCCGTATTTGGAGTCGGTGACCAGCATCAAATGACTGCTGGCAGCACCCCCCCGGATGCCGGCGATGAAGCTGTTGCCCGGTACATCCATATCAATGGGCTTGCGGTCGATGATGCCAAAGGGCACATCGTACCTATAAGCGGCACACTGATAGCTTACAGGGGCATAGAAATTGAGCTGCGGTATATTCTCACCCGGCCTTCCCCGCTCCTGCCAATCACAGCGGACATCATAATTCAAAGAGCGGCTGCCCTTATCCAGGGATACGGTTACATCCAGCTGGGAATCGTTGAATTTTATCCTGTAGGTTACACTCTGCCGCAAGCCACCCTTTTGGAAGCCCAATACATGCATATCGGCAGTCAGATCCTCGATGGTCATATACCGGCCGACCCGCCATGAAGTCATGCCGTATCTAGGATCCTCCTGAATCAGCCGGAAAATACCGGCCGGGCGCTGGGGAGTAACCAGCTCTGCACCGGTATCCTTATCCAAGAGCGAAACCACAGCGCAGTTCATGGTATCGAGAACTACCTTGATGTGCTCATTTTCTAGAACAAAACAGTCCGGCTCCTCGAGGCGGGGATCCCCGGGGTAGCGAATTGGCGGCTGGAATTCATCGGTTTCAGTGACTACATAGGTAGAGTACCCGTAGGGAGGCACCTCTACCTCCATCAGCAGCCTTACATAGGAATGACCCCAGTACTGGTTCACCCCGCTGTCCAAGAGCTGATGGCTTACTATACCGCCCTGGGCATCTTTGCATACCAGTCTATCTAAATCGCCATTCCAATCCCAGACCACCACCTCGGCCAGTTCCCTCCGGGGCCTGATGGATGGGTTAAATATGTGAAAGATCCGGGTCTTGCCGGCACCCCGTGAACTTTGGGATATCTTGAACTTTTCTACCCCAAACCCCACACCGGCACCCTCCGATATGGTGCTGGCTATATCTTCAGAAGGGGCCAAGGAACTGGTATCGATGTTGGCAGCCAGGGCCTGGAGGGCCAACTTCTTAGAGCTTCCTGCAATGGCCATGGTCTCTTGGAAGAGCCCTAAGGCGTGATCCCGGGTTTCGCCAACACATGAGCCGGTGATGATATCATGGAAATGGTTAAAGAGTACGTGACGCCAAGCTTCGAAGAAATCATGATGGCGGTAGGGCCAATCGGCATTGATTGCCGCCAGAGTGGAGAAGGCCTCAGCCTCATTTAGGGAAGCTTCCGCGATTCTATTGGCAGCTTTGATCCTGGCTTGGCTGGTGTAACAGCCGGTGAAAACAAAGTTCCGTTCATGCTGAACCACCGGCAAACTGTCTTTGATCTCCTCAATCTTGCGGAAGAAGTCTCGGAAAGTGCCGAACTCAATTGTTGGGAATACCGGCCAGGTGTTCATATCGATGATTCTTTCAAGATCCCGGCGGGTGGGGCCGCCTCCGTGGTCGCCTACTCCGTATACCCTCATGGCAGTGTCGATGCCGTGCTCATGGCAAAACTCAGGTGCCGGTATGGCAAGGTCAGGACTCACATATCCGAGATACCAGAAAGGCTCCCGATAAACAATCACCGACCTGCCCGACGGTGCATCCCATTTCTGAAGAAGCAATCCTGCGTCTCCCCGGCAGTGGTAGTAGTACTTAATACCGCCGGCGGCCAAGATCTCCGGAACATTAAGGCTGTGGCCGAAGGTATCCGGTTCAAAGTCTAGGTCTAGGGACTCCGGCTTTATGTCAAGTAACTGGGAAAGATACCGCTTTGTATAGAGAATATGGCGGGCTAGGCTTTCTCCATTGGGCATATTCTTATCTGTTTCTACCCATGTGGAGGCTGTCACCTCCCACCGGCCTTCCTTAACCCGCTGCCTGATCTCATCCAGCATGTGGGGAGCATAATCCTCAACGATTTTGTAGACCGATGCCTGGGACTGGGAGAACTTGAAGTCTGGATATTCCTCCATCAAATCCAGCATGGTGCGGAATGTGTCTAAGGTGATAGCCACTGTCTCATCCCAGCGCCACATCCAGTTCATATCGATGTGGGCATGGGCAACACAAATCAGCCGATAGGACTTAGCTCTATTGGACAGCACACTGAGTCTTTCCTCAGCTGCCTCCGCGGCCTCCCGAGCAATGGTGCCGGCTTGTTCTTGCTGAGCTAGCAGATAATCCAATACCGATGCTATCAGATCATCATAGGCATTACCATCGACCTTAGACAGCCGATAGGCGTACTGCAGCTGAGCGATAATCCTTTCCGCCCAGTAGTTCTTAAGCTTAGATTCCTGCAGGTGCGCAATTCGGGATTCCAGCGTCATCCGAAATTCTCCCTTCCTTATGAATTAACGCACTTCAGGTAAATCTTCGCTCTTTTCCTTCGACTACCTTCTCAGCTCTCACTTCTCCCTGGCCGATCGCTGACCCCAAGCAACATTTTTCGGCAAGAGAAAAAGCCCAGCACTTGCCGGAGCAAGTACTGGGCCTACTGAGAGGCTATCTATATATCCTATACCTCTTTGTATTTCCACCGCCTCAGCCGCAGGGCGTTGGTCACTACTGAAACAGAGCTAAAGGCCATTGCTCCCCCTGCAAGTACCGGGGACAAGAATCCTAGAGCAGCCACAGGAATCCCAATGGTGTTGTAAATTAAGGCCCAGAAAAGATTCTGTTTGACGTTCCCCATGGTGCTCCGGCTCAGCTGAATAGCTGCCACTACACCCTTGAGATCGCCTTTGATCAAAGCTATGTCTGCCGACTCCATGGCCACATCGGTACCGGTGCCGATAGCAAAGCCCACATCTGCAGTTACCAAGGCAGGTGCGTCATTGATGCCGTCACCCACCATGCCTACATTCAACCCTGAATCCTTCAGCCTCTGAACTTCCCTGGCCTTATCCTCCGGCAGGACTTCCGCTAATACCTGGTCTATGCCCACCTGCTTAGCAATGGCTGCGGCAGTTCGAGAATTGTCGCCTGTGAGCATATACACTGACAGCCCCATCCGCTTCATTGCCTCAATGGCACTCCGGGATTCCGGTTTAACTGTATCGGCAACCCCAACCACCCCTGCCAGGGTTCCATCAACTGCTACCAGCATGGCTGTCCTACCTTCAGCTTCCAGCTTGCTGACCTCTGATTCAATATCCTCGATAGCTATCCCGTTATCCAGCATGAGTTTGCGGTTACCCACCAACACACGCCGTCCATCTACAGTTGCCGCAATGCCGTGTCCCGGGATAGCGGCAAAGTCCTTCGGCTCGCTGAGTTCTAGTCCCCGCTCCCTAGCACCTGCAACGATGGCCTCTCCCAGGGGATGCTCAGAACCCCTTTCGGCACTGGCCGAAAGCCTCAGCACTTCCTCTTCGGTAAAGCCGTTGAATGCTGCTAGATCAGTCAATTCCGGTTCTCCCTTGGTGATGGTCCCAGTCTTGTCCAACACTATGGCCTGGAGCTTGTGGGCATTTTCCAGGTGTTCCCCGCCTTTGATCAAAATACCGTTTTCAGCCCCTTTGCCAGTGCCCACCATGATTGAAGTGGGTGTTGCCAGACCCAGGGCACAGGGACAGGCGATTACCAGCACAGCGGTCATGTTGATCAGTGCTCTCGTGAAATTACCCGGATCTCCTATGAAGTACCAGCCTACAAATGTTACAATCGCAACTCCCACCACCGCGGGGACGAACTTGCTGGAGATTATATCGGCCATTCTCTGAATCGGAGCCTTGGAGCCTTGGGCTTCTTCTACGATACGAACTATCTGGGCCAAAGCTGTATCCTTACCTACCCTAGTTGCGGTAAACCTAAAGGTACCGTGCTTATTGATGGTCGAGCCGATTACCTCATCACCGACATGCTTGTCTACCGGCACACTTTCTCCGGTGAGCATCGATTCATCTACTGACGAGTAACCTTCCACAATGACACCATCTACCGGAATTCTTTCCCCTGGACGAACTATAACCAAATCACCTACAACTACATCTTCAATCGGAATATCCATTTCCTGCCCGTCCCGGATCACTCTAGCTGTCTTGGCCTGCAGCCCCATCAGCTTCTTGATGGCTTCTGAAGTTCTGCCCTTGGCCCTGGCCTCCAGCAGCTTGCCCAACAAGACAAGGGTAATGATCACCGCGGAGCTTTCAAAATACACCTCGGTTATACCCAGCTGCTGACCCCATAGGGTCACGGCTACACTGTAGAAATACGCGGCGCTGGTACCCAAGGCAACCAACACCGACATGTTAGCACTGCCGGACCTGAGGGAGTAGTAGGAATCCCGATAAAACTGCCAGCCTGCGACAAACTGCACAGGCGTTGCCAAGACCAACTGAAACCAATGATTGTGCAAGATACTGGGCAGTCGGTCGGTAATTCGCAAATGTACCAGCATAGTCAGCAGGAGAGGTATGGACAAAACCGCCGAAAAGACAAACAAGTTTCTCTGGCGGCGAATCTCCCTTTCCCTTTCTGCTTTCTCGCTGTCTACTTCCTCTGGGATCGCCATATCGCTGGCATGATAACCCATTTGCTCAACTGCCTGCTTGAAATCTGCAACTTGTGCGGCAGCACCATCGTAAGTGATTGTCGCCCTCTCGGTAGTCAGGTTGACAACACAGTCTTTTACCCCAGGCACAGCCCGGAGTCCCCGCTCAACCCGGGCGACGCAGGCAGCACAGGTCATGCCGCTTATCTTCAGAGTTGCCTGCTGAAGCTCTCCGTTGGCTCCCAGTTGGCTTCTATTCATCAGCTGATCCAAACCGGATCACCCCCTACCGGCATATCGAATATACCCTACAGGGGTATTGTATTCCTTTTGCCCCTTCCCGTCAATAGTCTAGGCAAGAATACTTTTCGTATAACCTAACAGCATCGTTCCCGGCGGGCTGGTTTCTTATCATCGAAGCGGTAGGAAGAGGCAGCATCCATCAAGAAGTAGAAGCAAGGACTTAGACGTGTGAGAACTCTACATTGCCGACTTACCAGGAGGAATAACGTGAGTAAGAAGCGGGCCAATGACCTCAGCGGAACAGAGTGGGCTAGGTACTCAATCAGTGTCTGGAATGATATAACCAAAACAGCCGAGGAAAGAAGGCTGGGACATCCAGCTATGTTCCCCCAGATGCTGGTAACCCGCCTGATCAGGTGTTTCACAACCAGTGACGAGCTTCGGATACTAGACCCATTCATGGGAAGCGGCACAACATTAGTAGCTGCCCGCAGCTTGGGGCGGTACGGCATAGGTTTTGAGCTTAATCCTGAATATATAGAACTGGCCCGCAAGCGCTTGGCACAGACGGACCTATTCCACAATACCCCCTTTGAGATCTACAACACAGACGCCCGGGAGATTCCCCAGTACATAGAATCCAATTCCATCGACATGTGCATTACCTCCCCGCCGTATTGGGATATACTTCTGCGGAAAAGAACTGCTGATCATAAGGAAATTCGCAACTACGGCAGCGAAGAAGGGGATCTCGGCCAGATCCGGGACTATGAGAAGTTTCTAGATGCCTTGGTTGAGGTGTTTACCGGTGTATTTCAAGTCTTAAAACCGGGCAGGTACTGCATAGTCAATGTGATGGACATCCGCAAGAAGGATCGGTTCTACCCCCTCCACTCGGACCTGGCCAGGAGAATGGAGAAAGTGGGATTCATCTTTGATGACATGATCATCTGGGACAGAAGGCAGGAGTACAATAACCTGCGGACATTGGGCTACCCTGCTGTTTTCCGGCTGAACCGGATACATGAGTTTCTGTTGATTTTCAAGAAAGTAAGGAGCTCCAAAGCCTAATGAAGGTGCAGTGAGAAGGACCGTACAATACCTTGTGGAAGCTACTATTGAGCCGCTTAAATTCTAGACAACTATAGAAGGGATGTACGGTGTATGGCAAGTTGGATGTTTCCTTATAGCCGCCCGCCTCAAAAGGACAGGTTAGTGGGAGACATTATCAAGCAGATCCCGCCGAGAAAAAAGTTGGTTGTTGCCTGTATCGGTTGCAACAACCTCACCGGAGACGTTCTCGGGCCCTTAGTTGGTACGATGCTGCACGCAAGACTCCAATCCAGCAAGCTCCCTACTGCGAACATAATTGGTACCCTGGCCAAGCCATTGGAATTTAACAACTACCAAACTGAGTTCAATAAGCGGTTTGGCAACCAACCAAATGTGTTTACCATCGCTGTAGACTCCGCAACAGGCACTCCCGAACAGTTGAAAACCATCATGATAGGTAGTGGACCAATTCGTCCCGGCGGGTATCTTTATAACTCCAATCAGAAGTTCGGCGACATGCACATTATAGGGGTTCTTACGCAATATGGAGATGACATTTGGATACAGATGAGTTCCACAAATATGTGGATTGTGGTGCAGATGGCGGAATTGATAACAGACATTCTGTTTGATGTGCTGAAGCTCTATTCACAGGGCGTCGGGAACACCAGGTATAGGCGGGTAACCATCGTAGGCAAAAGGACATCCCAGAAACGAATCACCAGCAGTGGGATAGAGATAGTATGATACAGGTAGCGCACAAAAGACTCGCCCCTACAAGCCCGACAGAGGTGACGTCAACGGCCACTTGAGAATCCTTTCTTGTCCTCTTCAAGAAACCCACCGATAGACTCAACACAGTGGTAGTTAGTTCTATTCTTCGTTACTTACTCAAATAATCTAATACCCATGAGCCACTCGCAGTTATTGCGGCTGATATTGCTAGTATACCAATAAGGGATACCCACTTCGGCACCATGCCTAATCCGGCAGTGAGTTCCCAAAGCTGTACACCCGATAGAACTTCTTCAGAGGACGCAGCCCGGGCCGATTTTTCAGCCAGCATCCGAACTCCTTCAGCAACCTAAACTGGCAGGATTTGGGAAATGTCTGGCTAATAGAGTAAATAGAGAGAAAGGAGAGAGTGTAGTGCGGAAAATTGCCGTTGTGAGCTTTCAAGGAGAAATGCCCTGCTTTGTCCACGCTCTCTTGAATGTATGGAACTACCACGAACGAGGATATGAAGCCGCCATGATTATCGAAGGTGCATCCACTAAGCTGTTGTCAACCATTGCCGACTCGCCTCAAGCTAAACTGTGGCAGAAAATCAAAGATGCTGGTTTGATCAAATCTGTATGCAAGGCCTGTGCTGTCCAAATGGGGTCTTTGACAGAAGCTGAATTACAGGGACTCCCAATAGACTCCGCGCTGTCCGGTCACTCAGATTTAGAACCCTTTACCAAGGAAGGCTATGAGATTATTCTGTTCTAGTCGGGCATGATGTGCTCCACAGTATGAGTAGCAGAACTGTACACCGCCGCTCCTGCAGACCGCAAGCGGCGGTTTTAGGTTCTCCGATTAATTGGAAAGGGTGATCCTATGAACCGGCCAAGAAAGCGCGCTGCGAGATTGATATCCATAGCATCCTTAGTGCTGATGGCTTTGATGGTTTCCGGCGGCCAAACCGGCAAGGCAGAAGGGCTGCCGATCACCGATCCTGCCCTTTTGCGTGCCATACAAAATAGCGGTGATAACCCCGAGGATATAACAAGGCTTTACGCTAGTCACGTTGTCTCTCTAGAAGGCATTGAGAGTCTGAATCCCTTGAGACCCTACGCCTTTACGGCAGCAACACCACAGACCTATCACCACTGCTCAAGCTGCCTAATCTTGCTTTCCTGGAGCTGGCATACGCCGAGACTCCCATTGACGTAGAGACTATCAGTCAGCTAACTGGTCTCAAAACCCTGCGTATACTTAGTTCTGGGATAAATGATCTTTCTTTCCTCTCTAGCATGCCCTACTTACAACAACTCGATCTAAGCTCTAATGAAGTCTTGAATGTGGAACCCCTCTCCAACCTAAAGCAGCTGCAGCACCTCTATCTGGACAATAATCATATTGTCGATGTCGCTCCCCTGGCATCCCTGAAAAACCTAAGAACCCTAAGCCTGTCCAAAAACCCCATAGAGGACATTAGTCCCTTGGCGAACCTAAAGAATCTGGACAGCCTTTACCTCGATTACACCAACATCAGTGACATAACCGCGCTAAAGGGACTAGTGAACCTCGAGGACCTAGTCCTCAACTTTACAGCAGTCACAGATCTAAGTCCACTCAAAGACCTGCCTTTGGAACGCCTCTTCATCTTCGGTCTGAAGACAGAGAACCTAGAGCTGCTCCCCCAAGAGGTTCAGGAGAGAGCCGAGGTTACGCTCAAAGATGAAGCATCCTTCGGTGATTACACCGTTAGGGTGTGGAGCGGCTCCTGGGTCTATGGATATTTTGAAATCCTCAAGAACGGAGAGCGTGTCTATCTGCAGGAGGGCGGAGTCTTTCACATAGGTTGGGACAATAAGTATCATCCCGATGAAGGTGCTCCCGTACTGCGTATAGGTGAGGACATAACAGGGAGAGGAATTCCGAATCTAGTGATCGTAGAATGGACCGGAGGAGCTCACTGCTGCATGTTCATCTATCTTTTCGAGCTTGGTGAAGAAGCGAGGCTGCTTACCGACCTCTTCTTGGGCCACAACGATACTTTCTATTTCACAGATATGACCAAGGATCCTGGTCTGGAATTGGTTGCCTATGATACCAGTTGGGCCTATTGGCGGGCTTCCTTTGCCAGCTCTCCTGCGCCTCAGATGGTCTTAAGACTTGACGATGACAACAAATGGGTTTTCTGTGATGAAGCTATGCGCAAGCCAGAACCCGATGGGCTGGAACTGCTTGCTATTCTGGAGGCTGTCAGCAGCAAGATCGAAGAGATGAACAATCCCCATCATGTAATTGAGCCTTTCTGGGACGAGCTCTTAGAGCTGATCTATTCGGGACATGCTCGCCTTGCTTTGAGAGTTCTCGATCTTGCCTGGCCTAGTACAGTCCCCGGCAAGGATGAATTTGTGCAGGATTTCATTCGCATGCTCCTTAATAACCCATTTCTGGAAGATCTTGAGCGCTTAAATGACGGCCAGCTCCTTCCGTCACTATAGAGCAGAGTAAGACCCTAAGACTGTTCTGACTAGAGTAAAGCGGGAGGAGGCTGCCAGATTGAGCAGCCTACCTCCCGCACTATCGCTCATGCGGACCCGCAAGCGGCGGTTCCGAGGTTTGCATTCGGAAGCCCCCCTTTATCCGGGGGTTACTATGTGTGCTGCAGTGCTTCTACTAGAACAACCGCTGCAAAACAGCTTGAGCGGCCAGGGCCACAAAAACTACCGACGTATCTATGGTGACCCCCAGGGCCATCGGTTTCCAGCCTACTCCTTTAACCTCATCAACGCTGGTCTTTAGCCCAATTGCCCCAAGGGCCATGATCATCAGCATCCGGGAGAGGGAGGAAATGCCTGATACAATATTTCCAGATAAAACGCCGGTGCTCTTCACTGCCACCATGGCTAGGAACAGCAAGACGAACCATGGAAAGATGGAGACAATATCGACTTTCCCCTCTGTTTGGTCAGCAGCTGCAGACCGAAGTTTGCGTCTTGCATGGATGTAAGAAAACACCAGCACTATAGGAACGATGAAAAGGGTTCTTGTTAGCTTTACGATGACTGCAAAGCTTCCTGCAGCTTCGGAAAACCCATAACCAGCGGCTACCACCGAGGATGTATCATTAACGGCTGTGCCGACCCACAGCCCATAGCTCATATCAGTTAGGCCCAGCAGCTTGCCAAACCAGGGAAACAAGATAACTGTCAGGAGGTCGAACAAAAAGGTGGCAGATAGGGCATAGGCTATATAGCTATCGTCCGCCTCGATCACAGGACCGAGGGTGGCAACTGCGGTACCCCCACAAATTGCTGTACTAGCCGAAAGCAAGCTGGACATTTTCCAGTCTACCTTAAACAGGCGACCTAAGATGTATCCCCCGCCAAAAGCCGTTGATAACGTAAACACCATCAGCGCCAGCGCGTATTTTCCCACCATCAGTACCTGGGAAAAGCTCAGGGAAATACCCATCAGAATGATTCCGACCTTCAAAACCGTCGTTGACACAAAATGCACACCGGCAGAGGTTTGGGGCATCTTCTGTAAGATTGGGTGACACACCATACCCAAGATAAGAGCCAATATGCTGGTACCGACCAAATCTCCTGGGATTAGCCTATTAATCCAGATGGCCAGAACAGCCAGCAGCAGTGTAAGTAAGAATCCAGAACTGTATTGCTTAAGCTTCCCCAACATAGCAAAACCCTTTCGACGTAAATTTGGACAGACTACCCTTGATTATAGTTGGGATTATGTATAAAATCAAATTATGGATTTTTATGCTTCTATAAATTCTATTGATAGAGGGATTGCTATGTTGGACTATAGGCATCAAACATTTCTTGTTCTCTGCAGAATTGGGAGCTACACCCAAGCGGCCAAAGTCCTAAACCTAACACAGCCAGCGGTAACCCAGCACATCAAGGCACTGGAAGCCCATTATGGTAGCCCATTGTTTACCTACGCCAATAGAACGCTGACCCTCACTGAGCACGGCAAGTTGTTATACGAGTTCGCTTCTAGAGTTTCCTCAGACAGCGACATCCTTACAGAAAGACTGCGGCAGAAGGACCTGGCCAGCCCCCACCTGCGGTTTGGGGCAACTTTGAGTATCGGCCAATACATCATGCCGTCCTTAATAAAACAAATCCTAGCCACAATGCCTGCGACCTCTGTCTCAATGGTGGTGGAGAACACCCAGCATTTGCTGGAGAAACTGGTGCAGGGAGATATTCAATTCGCGCTTATAGAAGGCATCTTTGACAAGACGGCCTATCACTCCGAACTCTTTGCCATGGAGCCCTTTATCGGAGTCTGCGCCAAAGACTCACCCCTTGCCGACCGGCAGGTATCCTTTGAAGAGCTCACCTCCCATCATCTCATCGTCCGGGAACCAGGTTCAGGTACCCGGGAGATCCTAGAAAATTTGCTGCACCAGCACAATCTCTCTATTAACA
>ERZ773359.5881-NODE-5881-length-11351-cov-9.471052_pt1 | contig 11351 bp, 11 predicted proteins | sample MGYA00374955_ERZ773359 | MGnify/ENA primary metagenome ERZ773359 (study PRJEB29098, sample SAMN04486028) | biogas fermenter metagenome | study: EMG produced TPA metagenomics assembly of the Biogas fermentation microbial communities from Germany - Plant 4 DNA1...
AATAAGGAGTATATAAATATGATAGATTCAATAGATGTATTGATTAAAAAATTGGAAGAACAAAAGAAGATAGCGAATAAAGAAAACATTGAAGTTTATGTAGTAGCCAATAGTGGGAAAGGTATGTGTAGGGGCTTTGGTATACGTCATGTAGGATTAGATGCAGATAATAATATTATTATAGATATTTGCGAACCTGAAAAATTATAACAAGGAGTGATAATATATAAAACATAAGGTATGAAAGATTTGAAACTTGGCTCTATATATGGACATTATCAATTTGTGGGAGAGATGAAGTATCTGAAAAGTACAGAGAAATGCGCAGTTATAACAGGTATTAAATAAACAGGAGGCGATTTGATGAAATATTGTACGAACTGTCATAAAGTCTATCCCGACAGCATTACAGAGTGCGAATGTCAAAAAGACCGCTTCTGGAAACGAGGAGAGATAAAATCTATTCCTGCAGAAACCAAAATTGAATGTAAGGATTGCGGTTCTACAGAAGATCTAACTTATCGTGAAGCCTGGTATGCAGGGGACTATAAATTTGGTGATGAATGTACTTGTGGCAAATGTAGAGCAGAATTTGAAGCTCGCATTGCTAGAGAAGAAGCAATGAAATATTTTGTGATTGATTATGACAATGACAACTTTGACTTATACGATAGCAAGAGTGAAGTAGAAGATATGCTTGAGCGTATGGCTGGAGATATATACAGCTCGGATGGTAATCTGAATATATTAATTTTGAAAGTTGAAAAGATCAATAGAGCGATCGAGGCGAAAGATTTCTTGCCGCCGAAAAATACAAACATCATATTCTTTGATTATGAATTCTATCGTGTTGAGGAAGTTATTGAACCAGAAGTTGAATTTGATGGCGATTGTCATATTACTTGGTGAGGAGGTAGAATAATGGGAGTGACAATTACAAGAAAAGACCGTGGGTTAGATTTTAGACGTATTGAAAAGATTATTGAAATGTTTCAGAAAAAATGTAACGATGAGATTTGCTCTTTAGAAAGACAATTCGATAAGGCCTCGAAGGAGCGCGTAAAAGAAGCGTTTGAGCATTTTGGTTTAAATAAAGAAGTTGAAGCAATTAAAGCGATCAATGAAGAAATTCGAGCCCTAGAAGAAAAGAAAAGAGCTCATGAAAAGAAGATCAGAGAATACACACAATCAGAAGACAACCGTTATGGGGACTATATGTATATTCGAAGTGGTAGCATCATGTATGACTATATTCATGAAGGCGATAACGATTATGAAGACAAGAAATCAACTCTTAAACAACTTAGAGAAGAAATTTCAGAAAAACTTTGGCTAGCTAAGGATATCGACGAAGCTGTAGCGATATATGAAGGTTATATGCAGCAATTAAACAACGTTGTTAAAGGGTGATATTTTGATAACAGAAGCGATTGATATAACAAAGAATTTTTTATATTTATTAGACAAAATTGAAAAAGAATGGGAAACTATCTACGAAGAGATTGGTCGTTACGATCAGGAGATCTCTGATTTGCTTCATGAAATAGAGTTGATTGATTATTCATCAGACGAAGGGTTGTTTTTAGTTAATGAAATTAAAAAGATCCGCAAGAAACGTAGAGCGCTAAAGGATTATCAAGAAGTAATTAGGCACTTGAAAGAATATTTAGATCACAATAAGAGTATGAAGATAAATTTATTTAAAAAACTTACTCTGATGGAGCGTACAAAGAAATACCAAGACACCAGGATATACAACCCAAGAGTAAGAACAGATTTAAAGTTAAATGAGATATACAATAATTTCTTCTGTGAAAATGAAGATGATAACAACGATGATGAATTACTGGATTCTTCTCCAGATTATTATGAACCAGATGAGAAATATCCAATTGTAGAAGATGATGTAGAGGAACCAGAAAACGACTTAGTTATGTAAAAGTTAAAGGGGGTGAGTTGATGGAAAAATATATACCCCTTCATGCTCATACTTGCGGAGGGAGTGTTGGTGATTCAATATTAAAAACAACTGAATATGTAAAGAAAGCAAAGGAGTATGGGTTAGATGCATTATGTATAACCGAACACGGATCCTTAGCTTCCATGTATGAATTTTATAACGAATGTAAAAAGCATGACATTAAGCCGATTATTGGTTGTGAAGTATATGAAACAAAAAATCGTTTAGATAAAGATAAAAACAGCGAAACGTCTAAAAGATACAACCATCTCGTATTAATAGCGAAAAATGAAAAAGGGATGGAGAATTTATTCCGTATTACAAACGATGCTCAGATCAATGGCTTTTATTATAAGCCAAGAACAGATATAGAATTTTTAAAAGAGCATGGTGAAGGTATTATTGCATTATCTGCCTGTGTGGCTGGTAAAGTGCCGCAGGCTATTTTAAATGACGATTTTGAATTAGCAAAAGATGCAATCCAGGAATATAAAGAAATCTTTGATGAATTCTATTTAGAAATTCAGCCAGGCGATTTTGAAGAGCAAAGAATAGTGAATAGTGGTCTTATTGAATTATCAGAAAAAACTGATACGCCGCTTGTAGTTACAAATGACGTGCACTATCTTAATGAGGATGACCACATCCCTCATGATGCTCATGTAAAAATCGCTCGTAAAATGAAATATGACGATGAGATGATTTATCCAGATGCTGTCTATTGGTTTATGCAGTATGACGACATTATTGAAGCTTTTAATGACTCAATCGATGAAGACATTCTCATTGAAGCTATTCAAAACACGGTGCATATTGCTAAACAATGCAATGTAAAGCTGAGCGATAAAGTCTATATGCCTCAGTTTTATAAAGACAATCCTGAAAAGGAAGAATATCAACTTGTAAAGATGTGCTTTGAAAAGCTGGAGTCCATTAAGAATACATTAAAAGACCCCGCTGAGTATATATCTCGCTTATTATATGAGCTTGATACGATTATAAAGCTTGGATTCCCAGGCTATTTTCTGATGGTTCATGACTTCATTAATCACGCCAGAAAGAAAGGCATTGCCGTTGGGCCTGGAAGAGGGTCTGTTGGAGGAGCATTAGTTGCTTATTTATTAGGCATATCTGTAGCCGATCCGATCAAATACGGATTGTTGTTTGAGCGTTTCCTGAGTATTCACAGGAAATCTACACCGGATATTGATATAGACTTTGACAGCGAGCGTAGAGCTGAGATGTTCGACTATGCTGTTGCAAAGTATGGAGTAAACAATTGTGCGCTCGTGTCTACCTTTCAGATGCGTAAGGCTAGAGCAGCTATACGAGATGCAGCTCGTGTTTTAGATTTAGACTTAGAGATAGCTGATAGAGCAGCAAAACTTATTCCACAGGTCTATTACGATGATGACGGAGAGAAGACGACAGACTTATCCGTAGAGGAGTCACTACAAGTAGTTCCAGAGCTTGAAGAAATGGCTGAGGAGTACCCAGAACTGTTTGATATGGCAGCAAAAATATCAGATGTGCCGTCTTCAACTAGTATTCATGCTGCAGGTATTTTAGTAAGTCCTGTTGATTTAACAACTAGAATACCATTGGTTTGCTCCAATAAAGAAGGTATTAACGCCACGGCATTGAACTTAGATGATGCTGAAGATGCAGGCTTTGTAAAGTTTGATTTCTTATCTCTTGCTTCACTAAGTGTTTATGAAAAAACACAGCAAGACGTAGGGTTTCACTTTGATTATATGACGAATGAGTTTGATGACGATAAAGTATGGGACTTAATCGGTAGTAAATATACAACCGGCTTATTTCAGATTTCATCAAGGACATACAAATCTAGAATGCCTAGGTTAAAGCCAAGAAGCATACCTGAGCTTGCTGCTTGTTTAGCATTGCTTAGAGGTCCTTGTATCTCTTCAGGAGCGGACAAAAAGTATATGGAGATCCTGGAAGGCAAACAGGAAGTAGATCCAATTCATCCACTTTATTATGAAGCTACAAAAGATACAAACGGTATCTTACTGTATCAAGAACAATTAATGCAGATTGCCGTGAATTTTGGTTTTACGCTTGAAGAAGGATACGCGCTGATGAAGGTTGTTTCGAAAAAGAAGATAGACAAAATAAAGGAATTTGAAGACAGCTTTCGTTCAAAAGCTGAAGAGCATGGCGTTCCAGACGAAGCGATGGACCGCATATGGCATGTTATATTAGATGCTGGACAATATTGCTTTAATGCTAGTCATGCAACAAGCTATGCAATCTTAACGTATGTATCTGCATATTTAAAGACGTATTATCCAAAAGAGTTCTTAGTAAACCTGCTAACAAATGCTTATGAGCGTAAGAAGAAAGAGGAGATCAAGGAAGCGTTAGAAGACTGTCGTCGCTTAGGTTTTAAATTTCTACCGCTTGATGTCAATAAGAGCCAATGGGGATTTACAATTGAAGAAGACATGATACGCATTGGCATGTGTGCGATTAAAGGCTTTGGTCAAAAAGCAGCAAATGAAATCATCAGTAAGCGTCCATTTAAATCTTTTCAAGATTTTATAGATCGTATTGCGAAAGGGCAATGCTCTAAGCGTAGCATGATTCCTGGTATCTTTGCAGGACTGTTTGATTGCTTCGATGAAGACCGTAAAGCAATCTATGAAGCCTATATGGAAGATCGTAAAGAAGAACCACTAGAAGAAATTATATTACAGACAGGAGAGAAAATTAATGTAAACAGTGATATAGAAGAATTTGAAAATACGATCTTAGGCGGCCAATATTTATCCGATTTGGCCAACTCATTAGAGAGCTTCAACTTCAGGGAGATTAAGAAAAATAAGATATTTGAAGCGGAAGCTTTTATTAAAGATATTAAAAAGATTAAGGACCGTAATAATAAACAGATGGCATTTCTAACCTTAGTTACAGGAGATGGCTATATCGATTGCACAGTGTTTAGTCAATCCTACGCTAAGTATAAAAAAGTCATCAAGAAAAACAATATGTGCATGATTAAGGCAAAGAAAGACGGAGACTACTCGTGCATTGCAAGAGAAATAAGTTAAGGAGGGGATCCATTGTTAATTAATATTTATTATATACGTGACTCTGTCGTTAGACTTGGAACGTTAAAGAACAATATACAAAGAACCCTTGATCGAGCTGAGAAAAGCAAAAAGCCAATCTCTAAAGAGGATATTGGTGCCTTTAAATCCAATTTCTATGGAATTGCGATTGATATGCTGAATGCGCTGTCTGAATGCATCTTTGCGTTCGACAGCTCCATTCGTACTTACTCATTATTTATCTCTTCTAAATCTCAGCTACAAGAGGCTATTAAACAAGTAAGAAGTACAGATGATTTGCAAGTCATTCAAAGTCAAATCGATACAATCTTACAACCGTATGAAGAATTCAACTTTAACGAATATACGCTTTATTATTACAAAAGTAATTATCGTTATGCTTACACCTATTCTAATGACTGCGCGATTGAAGAATTTTATCTTCAAATGATTGCACGTCAGATCAAAACTCCAAAAGACAGAGAAATCAAGATTTTAGATCCTCAACCAAGAAGAGGAGAAAACATTAAAGGCTTAAAAGCATTATTGCCAAATGCGAAGACATATGCTGCTGCCGTTCCGGAAAGAGAGGCGAGCTATGTAAAGTCTAACTTCGATAGGGTTGCTCTGGGCACCTTAAAAGGTAGCACAATCTCAAACGATGCATTTGACATTTTACTGCTTCAGCCAGCTGTTAGCTTAGAGAAGCAAAGCGAAAGAATCATGATTAAGAAAGAAAAAGACATGATTCGCGACACCATCAAGTATTTAAGACCTGGTGGCTATTTAATCTTACTTCTTCCGTATTTTAGATTTTATAAAGATATTTGTTTAATCCTTGCAAAGCATTATACAGATATACAGGTTCGTAAATTTTCAGGTGCAGGGTTCGAGAAGACTGGAGCTATATTCTTAGTAGCTAAAAGAAAATCGAAAGACGATAAAGAGATCGATCCGAAGGAATATCAGAAGATCAGACACTTATACAACATAGACGAAATTAAAAATATCGTCGAAGAAAATTTTGAAGAATTAATGCTTCCAGAGGAAGAAGAAGAGATTAAGTTGTTCAGAGGTAGCATTTTAGATATTGATGAAATTAAGAACATCTTTGAAAATTCCGGCTGCATGAACCAGTTCTGGAAAGATCAATCCGTTGAAAAGATGTCTGAAAGCAAAAAGAATCCGCTGTTACCGTTTAACACTGGCCAGTTAGGTCTCGTATTAACATCTGGAGTTCTGGATGGAATTATTGATGAAGGCAACGGCCATTATCACATTGTTAAAGGTCGTGTTGTAAAGAAGACCGACTCAGAACGAGACTTAAATTCAAACGAAATTGAATTGACCGAGACAACTTCTAACCGCGTTGAAATCAACGTGCTTTTACCAGACGGCACGCACAAAATATTAGCGTAAAGGAGAGAGACGCATGGGAGCTTATGACACGCCTTCACAGAAGTGTCCTTATTGCGGAGAAGAGTGTGAAGCAGATTGGGTTAATGTTGGCGTTGGCACGGTCCAGTGTGGGCCGTACCAACGCGACAATTGTGGTGCTAGCAAGAGCAGTAAAAGCAGAAGTATGTAAAGAAACAAACATTGCTCAATTTTTTGATGAGCGAGGTGAGTTAGAAGCTCTTTATAAGTTGGATGAAATTAAGGGCTTCTATAAAAATGATGTAAAAATTGAAGGGAGGCCATCTCATTGCAACTGAGAAAAATAAATATTGGTAATGGCCCTTATGCGAATGCCAATATGGCTTGTTACGATCCGTCAAATAACCATATTGTATATCTATCTATCATTGGATACGACGGAACCATTAAGGTGATTACCAAAGAAATAAATAAAAAAAATAGTGTTTATATCGAAAGAATGGGGTCATTCTCAACTGTATCTAAATCATATGAAATCATTAAAGCCAAAGACCAAGAAAGTGGTTACTCTCATGCTGTTATATATAAAAAGGACGAGGTCTATGAGAATAACTCTAAAGAAGAAGTTTTAAATGCTTATGTATTTGTTGAATTAGCAGATGACTTTAGAATATCCGAAACCGTATATAACAATGCTGATATTCCGCAGCAATTATTAGACAGAATTTACGACAAAATATATGCTCACACTCCAGTACCAGTGATACCAGAATGGATGGACTTCATTACAAGAAGTTTAGTTAACGCAGGATGTATAAGAGAGTTAAGAGCGTTTAAGCCTGACGGAATAGATTTTAAAGTGTATAAATTAAATGTAAAGTTCTCAACACTATTCAATATCGTTTCTAGAGGGCTTTCAGAGCGTATTATCTCGATTAACAATACTTATACACCTTCTGAAGAAATGCAAGCTGTAACAGGCCTAGACTCTTACTTGAATACCTTTACTCCGATTTTAACTCAGATTATTCAAGATTCATTTACACCAAAGTTTATTCCTGGCCAAGATAAATACTCTGAAAGATTACAAGACTTCGATGACTATGCAACATACAAAGGATTAAGTATGTATGAAGCACAGAAAGCGGTTGTGCAGGCAACTGCTAATAACTTAGATAAGAACAACGTCAGCTTTATCATTGGGGAAATGGGAGTAGGTAGATTTATTGCCGTCTTAAGTGGAAACATTTAAGAGTATGAGAGCGGAAAAAATCTGGAAGGCTGAAATGCTAATCAGAGGTGAAGGCCATTGAGAAATCGTGGCCAGCCGCAACGCATAGGAGATGACCGGTAACAGGAATAATTCTCCCACGAGGCCGCTCCACAGCAATCTATAGGATTGCTCCATGCAGATGCCCGCTGCATGGCCTAACGTAAAACGAGGGTGAAAAGATATGCTGAGCTGGACCAGAATTGACTGGTCGTAGGATAGGCTTACCTAAAGCTGAAAGTATGAGCGAATAACAAGCTCCAGAGGTAGCAAATAAAAAATTGCTACGATAACAGCACTGAAAACCATATTAGGAATCGCTTCAGTTTATACCCATGCTAAAAAGGAGGCAACAACAAATGTCGTCTTATGTCCTTCTCATCTTGTTGAGAAGTGGAAATCTGAGATCGAGAAGTATATGCCTTTATCTAAGGCCGTCATCGTGGATAATTTTGATCACTTCGTTGAAATCGAGCCAGAGATCAACAACCCAAGAAGACGCCGTCACTTGTTCCTCATCTTATCAAAAGAAACAGCGAAGTTTGGCTATGATGAAAGACCATCTGTTATCTGGTCCGATTCAAAGCATTGTTACTGCTGTCCAAGATGTGGCCAGCCGCTTTACAAGACCGAATACGAAGGTAAAGGTCGCTGGAGAACTGAAAAGAAAGTCTTTTTAACAGAACGTGACTTCGTAAAGCAATACGCCTATAACAAAGTTTGTATGAACAACAGGAAGGTATGGAACCAAGACAAACATGACTGGGAAGAAGTACCTTGTGGAGAAAAGCTTTGGGCGCCGCTGATTAAAGAAGACGACTCTGATTGGGTAAAACTAAGTGACGGCCAAGGTTGGATTGAAGTGCGCCATATCAATAATCTGTTCAACCAGTTAACAGCTAAAGACAAGTTAGACCGTAAAGATACGAAGTTTTTAGTTGCATTGAATGACGCGTTAGCAGCTGCGCAATCTGGAGAAGAGCGTATTACAAGAGCTCCTAGAAAGTTTCCAGTTGCAAAGTATATCAAAAAGTACTACAAAGGCAAGATTGATTACTTAATCAGTGATGAGATCCATTTATACAAAGGAGGTTCTTCAGACCAAGGTCAAGCCTTTGGTGACTTAATTAATGCATCGAATAAAATCATTGGTCTTACAGGAACGCTGTTAAATGGTTATGCAAATGGTTTGTTCTACATTCTTTATAGAACCTTCTCTCACATCATGAGAAAAGAAGGTTTTGAATATAACGATGAGAACGAATTTGCAAGACAATTTGGTGTTGTTCGTAAAACAACTCGTTTTGCTTATCAAAACGGCCGTGAAGGCAACAGGCTGAACTCTAATGAAAAGATTTTACCTGGAGTATCACCTCTTGTCTTTACAAAGTTCCTGCTTGAGAACGCAGCATTTATTTCATTATCTGATATTGCAGAGGGACTACCTGCTTATACAGAAATCCCAGTTGCAATTGATATGGACGATGATTTAAGAGCGGCTTATCAGCAATTCGAGAACGATTTAAGAAGATGTTCTGGTTGGCATGGCTCAGGCGGAATGAAGGCAATGGGATCATTGCTGCAAGGCTTATCAGTATTTCCGGATATGCCGTACAACCAACCGCCAGTTATTCATCCGGATTCAGGTGAAGTATTAGTAACACCACCTTCTCTTGAGCCAGGGCCCAGAAACAAAGAAGAGCGTTTCCTAGAAATCGTGAAAGAAAAGGTTCAGAACGGTGAGAAAGTGCTCGTTTATTATCACTGGACTAACAAAACAGATCTTGGTGAGAGATTGCCAAAACTGCTTGAAGAAGAAGGCATTACAACAGCTGTACTAACGTCTTCAACAACAAGTTCTAAGAATAGAGAAAGCTGGATTAACAAGAAGATTAGCGAAGGTATCGACGTATTGATTTGTAATCCTAGCTTAGTAGAAACAGGTTTAGACCTCTTAGATTTTACAACTATCATATTTTATCAAGTTGGTTACAACTTATTTACGATGAGGCAAGCTTCCAGAAGATCCTGGAGACTCTCTCAAACTAAGGATATTGAAGTCTACTTCTTGTATTACACAGGAACAATTCAAGAACAAGCCTTGTCCTTGATGGCTACGAAACTACAAGCTTCACAAGCTATTGAAGGTAAGTTTAGTGAAGAAGGGCTTCATGCTCTATCTAATAATGAAGATCTGCTTACTCAAATCGCTAACAGCGTTGTTCAAGGGATCAGACATACAGTTGACGTTAACGTATTCGGCCGCTCTGAACGAGCAGTATCAGCAGAAGAAGACTTCGAGCTTATTGATATCATGTTTGATGATGATGATATGGTGGAACCTGCAGCCATCGAAGCAGTTCATGAACCAGCTGTTAAAATCACGAAGAGAATGCCAACAGGCAAGTTTACTTCTTATACGATCTTTACGGCCAAGCCGAAGTCTAAGAAGAAAACAAAACCGACCAACACTCAAATATTGATTCAGGAACTGTTCAAGAAAGATCGGCACATTGCTAACCTTTACTAAAAAAGAAAGGGTGCGTACAAGGCTTTTATGGTTTTGTACGCACCCACTTCTTGAATGGAGTGTTCCGAAATGAACGAGATTGAACAAGTGTTAAAGCAAGCAGAAGGTGCGATTATCTTCTTAAAAGCAAGAATAGAAAAAGGGGAAGATTTTTCCCTTAATACAGCGGCTGAAGAACTAGAGAGAATCACGAACTTATACAACGAATTGCTTTATTTTAAAGCAGGGTATTAAAAAGAAAGGTGATTGTATGAGATGCATAGATTGCGAGAATATGAGAATCGTCTCGATTGAGGATGGTTGTGGCGCTTCTGCAAAGTGTTTTAAGACATCTAAAAAAGGCAAGTCGATTACTTGGGCAATGACAGCCATCTCTCCTCAAAACAACTGGAAAAGAGAAGAAGGAAAAGATAGGGTCATTGAAGTATTAAATGCTAAAACGACTGCGCCATTTTGGTGTCCAATAAAAAAAGCGAATAGCTAAAAGTCACGGAGGTTTTCGAATGATTGATAAAAGTTTTGGGAACTATGTTTTAATTTGCGATATTTGCCAAGAAGAGTCCGAGGAAAGATTTGACACTTTCCAAGATGCTGTAGATGGCAAGAAAGAACTAGGGTGGAAATCACAAAAAACAAATAAAGGATGGCAAGATGTTTGCACTAATTGCAAACAAGAATGTTAAGGTGTGAGCTTGAAACTTCTGTTATATCTAAAATGCGATGACAGTTTTAATTTCGACAATTGTAAATATGCCTATAAATTGGATAAGTAGTCACCAGCCATGCATGCTGGTGGTCAATTAAGAGGAGGCTATCCATATGTATTTTGTTTTATCATTTTCTTTGATTCTCATATTTTATGAAATTTATAGACTTGTTTGTATTAATAAACAGATGGAATTGGTCGGCATGATGGAGCATATGAGCAAGACTCAAAATGAGATGGAAAAACGTCATTTAATGAATGAGTTAATTAATCGTAAAGACTTTGTGATGACATTCATTTTTGAGTTTTCTTATATCATATTTTGTCTTGTATTGCTATTTACGAAGTTCTGGTATGTAGGACTTGGCATGTTCGGACTTGTATTCATTAAAAGTGTCACAAACAATTCTAAAATAAATAGAAGAACGATGTGG
>ERZ773359.5883-NODE-5883-length-11349-cov-4.419161_pt1 | contig 11349 bp, 7 predicted proteins | sample MGYA00374955_ERZ773359 | MGnify/ENA primary metagenome ERZ773359 (study PRJEB29098, sample SAMN04486028) | biogas fermenter metagenome | study: EMG produced TPA metagenomics assembly of the Biogas fermentation microbial communities from Germany - Plant 4 DNA1...
TGCCTGGGCGATCAGCAAGGTAGCGGACGCGTTGACAGTAAAAGCAATTTTGTGATAAATTCAAGTGAAGATAGCAGAGGAGGAGAAAGTATGGGACAAAACCTGACACGTAAAATTATTGCCGCCCACCTGGTTGCAGGAGAAATGAAAACCGGAACGGAAATTGCCATCCGGATTGACCAGACACTGACACAAGATGCGACCGGCACCATGGCTTACCTGCAGTTTGAAGCCATGGGCGTGCCCCGTGTCAAAACGGAGCTGTCCGTATCTTATGTTGATCATAATACACTGCAGACAGGCTTTGAAAATGCGGATGACCACCGCTTTTTGCAGACTGTGGCCGCCAAGTACGGCATATATTTCTCCAGGCCCGGCAACGGCATCTGCCACCAGGTTCACCTGGAGCGTTTCGGCGTGCCGGGGAAAACGCTGCTTGGTTCCGACAGCCATACGCCCACCGGCGGCGGCATCGGCATGCTGGCCATCGGCGCAGGCGGCCTGGATGTGGCTGTGGCCATGGGGGGCGGCCCCTTCTACCTGACAATGCCGAAAGTTGTCAAAGTGGAACTTCTGGGGCAGCTTAAGCCGTATGTTTCCGCCAAGGACGTGATCCTGGAAGTGCTGCGCCGCCTGACAGTCAAAGGCGGTGTGGGTAAGATCCTGGAATATACCGGACCGGGCGTCAAGACTCTCACCGTGCCGGAGCGTGCCACTATAACCAACATGGGGGCGGAACTGGGCGCCACCACTTCCATTTTCCCCAGCGATGAAGTGACACGCGCCTTTCTGGCCGCCCAGCAGCGGGAAGAACAGTGGGTGGAACTTTTGCCCGACGAAGATGCCGAGTACGACGAAACGCTTGTTATCGACCTGTCCGCACTGGAACCCCTGGTGGCCTGCCCGCACAGCCCGGATGCAGTCAAGCCGGTGCGGGAAATGGCCGGCCTGAAGGTAGACCAGGTTATCATCGGCAGCTGCACCAATTCTTCCTTTACCGACTTGGTCCAGGTTGCCAATATCCTGCGCGGCAAAAAGGTGCATCCCGATGTCAGCCTGGCCATTGCACCCGGCTCGCGCCAGGTCTTTGAGATGCTGGCACGCAACGGGGTGCTGGCCGATCTGATTGCCGCCGGCGCCAGGATCCTGGAGACGACCTGCGGGCCTTGCATCGGCATGGGGCAGGCTCCCGCCACCAACGCCGTTTCCGTCCGTACCTTCAACCGCAATTTCTACGGCCGTTCCGGCACTGCCAGCGCCAAGGTATACCTGACGGGGCCCGAGACGGCGGCGGCTACGGCCATTGCCGGCGTCCTCACCGATGCCTCCGGCCTGGGGCTGACCACCCGTGTCGAGATGCCGCAGCAGTTCCTGGTGGACGACAGCATGATTATTCCTCCCGCCGCCGAGCCGGATAAGGTGGAGGTGGTGCGCGGGCCAAACATTAAGCCGCTGCCGGTCAATTGCCGTAGACATTGCAGGCAAGCGTACTTATCAAGGTTGAAGACAACATCACCACAGACCATATTATGCCTGCCGGGGCCAAAATTCTGCCCCTGCGCTCCAACATTCCGGCCATCAGCGCCTATGTTTTCTCCCAGATAGACCCCACTTTTGCCGAACGCGCCAAAGCCGCAGGCAGCGGCGTGGTGGTGGGCGGCCACAATTACGGCCAGGGCTCCAGCCGGGAGCATGCCGCACTAGCGCCCATGTATCTCGGAGTAAAAGCGGTTATTGCCAAATCTTTCGCCCGCATTCACCATGCCAACCTGGTAAACTTCGGCATCCTGCCGCTTACTTTTGTCAACGAGGCCGATTATGACAGAATCAACCGGGACGACAAGCTGGAAATCAGAAACCTGCGTTCACAGCTGGCAGGAGAAACGCTGACGGTGCATAATCTGACCACCGGCGAAACTTTCATGGTCCGGCACAACCTGTCCCCGCGCCAGATCAGTATTGTGACGGACGGCGGGCTGCTGAACCACACCAGAAAGCAAAATGCATAGTTATTGCATACGGTTTTATCTGTTTTGGCAAAAAGCCATTCCCCTCCTGTTTGGGCAGGGGATTGGCTTTTTTGTTCACAGGTGTCGACCTTTACTTGAACAGGGTCCTGGTCTTGTCGGGAGCGGATTCCTCCGGCCGGTGCGGCAGCCTGAATGGAAAAAAGGGAAGGATAATACTTTACTGGGGCAGAAATAGTGGGGGAAAGCCCGATGGCGGATGCCGGCGCATTTAACAATAAGAATATGCCAATAGATAATACGGCGGCGGTTGCCGGAAGCGGCTGCATATAATAAGAAGGTGGGACAATGACGCATCCGGTGCTTGAACTGTTTCATCCGCTTGTCCAAAAATGGTTTACGGAAAAGCTGGGTGAACCGACGGACATTCAAAGCAAGGCCTGGCCGCACATTGCACGCGGGGAGCATGTGCTGCTTGTGGCGCCGACAGGCAGCGGGAAAACCCTGACAGCCTTTTTATGGGCGCTGCAGAAGTTAATCACGGGAGAATGGCAAACCGGCCAGGTCCGCGTTTTATATGTTTCGCCTTTAAAAGCGCTGAATAATGATGTGCGGCGCAACCTGCTGCAGCCCCTGCAGGAGCTGCAGGCCTGTTTTGAGGCAGCCGGCCTGCAGTTTCCCGCTCTTTCGGTTCTAACCCGCAGCGGTGACACGCCGCAGCAGGACCGCCGCAAAATGCTGCGCAGGCCGCCGGAAGTCCTCATTACCACCCCGGAAAGTCTCAATTTAATCCTTACCTCAAAAAACAGCCGCACCATGCTGACAGGCGTGAAAACGGTCATCCTGGACGAAATTCATGCCGTACTGGGCAGCAAGAGGGGCACACATCTGATTACCGCCGTGGACAGATTAGTGCCTCTGGCCGGCGAATTTCAGCGCATAGCCCTCTCCGCCACGGTGAATCCGCCGGAGAAAGTTGCCGCCTTTGTCGGCGGTTTTGCGGCCCGCCGCGAAGGCAAGACCTGGCGTTACCAGCCAAGAAAAGTGACAATCTGCCGGTCTCATGCCCAAAAGAAATATCACCTGCAGGTTGTAACAGTGCCGCCAAAAGACAATGGCCGGGAGACGGAAGATGCCCGGTGGCTGGCACTGGCTGCCGAACTGGCGGCAAGAATCCGCCGGAACAGGTCAACCCTCGTTTTTTGCAACAACCGCCGGCTGGTGGAAAAAATGACCCGCTTTATCAATGACTGTGCCGGCGAACCTCTAGTTTATTCCCACCACGGCTCCCTTGCCAAAGAGCTGCGCCTGGCGGTGGAAGAAAAGCTGAAACGGGGCGAACTGAAAGGAATTGTCGCTACCAACTCGCTGGAGCTGGGTATTGATATCGGTGCCTTGGATGAGGTTTTGCTGGTCCAGACACCGCCGTCGCTAACCTCCGCCGTGCAGCGAATAGGACGGGCCGGGCACGGCGTCGGCCAGGTCAGCCGGGGTACTCTTTATCCTGTTTCCGGCCGCGATTTTCTGGAGGCGGCCGTCACTTCCAGAAGCCTTACCGCTGCTGAAATTGAGCCTGTCGCCCCTGTTGATGCACCTTTGGATGTCCTTGCCCAGGTGCTTTTGTCCATGACGGCCGCGGAAGAGTGGGATGTGGATGAACTGTATGCCTTTTTAAAAACAAGCTACCCGTACCGCAATTTGTCGCGCAAAAGCTACGACCTGGTGCTTGAGATGCTGGCAGGCCGCTATGCGGAAACGCGCCTGCGCGAGCTGAAACCGCGGGTTATACTGGACAAACTGGACAATACCGTAAAAGCCAGGGACGGAGTCGCTTCGCTCATTTACCGGGAAGGAGGCACCATCCCCGACCGCGGCTATTATGACCTGCGCCTGGCCGACACAAAAGCCAAAATCGGTGAATTGGACGAAGAATTTGTCTGGGAGCGCAGCCTGGGCGATACTTTCCTCTTTGGCACGCAGGCGTGGCGTATTGTCCGGGTGACGCATAACGACGTGGAAGTGGTCCCGGCCGAGAGTATGATTAACATTATCCCCTTCTGGCGGGCTGAAGAACAGTATCGTGATTTCTTCTATGCCGAAAAAATCGGCCTGTTCCTGGAGGAAGCGGATAAAAACCTGGACAACGCTTCCTTTGTCCGTATGCTGGTTAAAGATTGTCACTGGTCGGAAGATGCCTGCCGGCAACTGCTGCATTTCCTCAGGCGGCAGAAAGAAGCAACCGGGAAGCCGCTGCCGCACCGTCACCACCTTTTGGTTGAACACCTGGCGGACCTGCAGGGCAGTCCGGACGGCAAGCGGGTTGTTTTCCATACGGTCTGGGGCGGGAAAATCAACCGTCCGTTCTCCCTGGCGCTGGCCGCCGCCCTGGAAGAAAGGCTTGACTTTTCGCCGGAGGTCTATGCAAACAATGACAGCATTATGCTTGTGGCGCCCTCTGACTTTGCGGCGCTGGAACTGTTCAATATGGTTACGCCTGAGAATGTGGAAAAACTCCTGCGGCAAAGGCTGGAAAGCTCCGGTTTCTTCGGTGCCAGGTTCCGGGAGAATGCAGGCCGGGCCATGCTTTTGCCCAAAGCCGGTTTTAAAAAACGCATGCCTTTGTGGCTGAACCGCCTGCGGGCTAAAAAACTGCTTTCAGCCATTGCCAAATATGAAGACTTTCCCATCGTACTGGAAACCTGGCGCAGCTGCCTGGCGGATGAATTTGACCTGGAAAGACTGAAACAGTTGCTGGAGGAAATACAGAGCGGCCGGATTGCGGTCAGCGAAACGCGAAGCCTTGAGCCGTCTCCCTTCTGTGCCGACCTGATCTGGCGCCAGGTCAACAGGTATATGTACGAGGATGATACGCCGCCTGCGGCAAGACGGTCAGCTTTAAGTGATGAGCTGATAAAAGAGCTGGTGTCCTCACCGCGGCTGCGGCCGGAAATACCGGGGAGCCTGGCGGCGGAACTGGACGGGAAGCTGAAGCGGACCGCCCCGGGCTATGCACCGGTTGATGCGGAAGAGCTTTTGCTTTGGCTCAAGGAGCGGCTTTTTATCCCCCGCAGTGAAGCGGAAGCGCTTTTTGCCGCCATGGAGCGGGATAGCGGCTTGCAGCGGGAAGAAATCCTGGCCGGCCTGGAAGGCAAAGCGGCCTGGATTCACCCGCCCCGGGCGGAAGAGGACGGTTTGTGCGCCCTGGAAGTCCTGCCCCGAATCTGCCTGGCACTGGGGACCGATTTGCCGTCGGTCAGCCCGGCTCCCCTGCAGCCTGAAGCGGCGCAAAAGCTGGCAGCCGGCTTGCAAAAAGTGCAGGGCATGCTGCGGCAGGAGGCTCCGGAAGCAGAACAGTGGCTTGGCGACACGGCGCTTTTTGTGAGCCAGTGGCTCTCCTACTACGGACCGGTGGCAGCCGGCTTTGTCCCGGCAAAACTTGGCCTGCCGGAAAAATTGTGGGCCGCTGTCTTTGCCACCCTGCTTGCCGAAGAAAGCATCGTTGCGGATGTTCAGTTGCAGGCGGAAAAAGCGGCTGCAATATGTGACCGGGAAAACCTGGAACGACTGCTGGCCATGGTCAGGCGGGCGCGCCGCCCGCAGCCGGCACCGCTGCCGGCGAGCAAGCTGCCCCTGTTTCTGGCATCTTACCAGGGGGTGACGGAAAAAGGCACCACGCTGGAAGACCTCCAGCAGCGGCTTGAACAGTTGTTCGGTTACGTAACATATGCAAACTTGTGGGAGGAAGTCATCCTGCCTGCCCGGATGGAAACATATTTCAGCGCCTGGCTGGACAGCCTGCTGCAGGCAAGCGACCTCATCTGGTTCGGCTGCGGCCAAAAGCGCATTGGCTTTTGTTTCCAGGACGATCTGGAACTGTTTCATGTTCCGGAAGACGCGGAAGGAGAAAAAAAAGCCGCGGCGGTCAAGGCACTGTTTCCCGACCCCCGGGGCAGGTATGATTTTCTGGCCTTAAGCCGCTTTTCCTCCCTGGCCACGGAAGAGCTGGCGCAGAAATTATGGCAGTATGTCTGGCAGGGGCTGATAGCAAATGACAGTTTTGCCGTACTGCGTTCGGGCTTGCTGAATAAATTCAAACCCGCTCCCCCTGAGACCGGCCGCCGCCGTTTTGGCAGGCGCGGCGGTTTCAACCGCTGGGCAGCTACACGGCCCCTGCAGGGAAGCTGGTTTCTCCTGCCGCAGAAAGTGGAGAAGGAGGAGCGGGATGCCGTGGAGCAGGAGGAGTTGATAAAAGACAGGATACGCCAGCTTTTGCTGCGCTACGGCGTACTTTTCCGGGAACTGCTGCAGCAGGAGCTGCCCCACATGCAGTGGCGCAGCATCTTCCGCACGCTGCGCCTCATGGAATTTTCGGGGGAAGTTTATGCCGGCCACTTTATCCAAGGGCTTTCCGGTTTGCAGTTTGCCGGTCCGGAAGCCTACAGGCAGCTGCAGGCCGCTTTGGACGAGGACAGTATTTTCTGGCTGAATGCGGCCGACCCCGCCTCTCCCTGCGGCCTGAAAGTGCCGGGTTTGGACGAGGACCTGCCCCCTAGGGCGCCAACCAGTTACCTTGTTTTTCATGGCTCCCGCCTGAAAGTGGTGGCCCGGCGCAATGGGAAGTCGCTCTTGATCAAAACCGAACCGGATGATCCTGCCTTGCCGGCTTACCTTGCCTTTTTCAAAACGCTTCTGACCCGGGATTTCAATCCCGTGCGCAGCATCAGGGTTGAGACAATCAACGGCAAGCCGGCACTGTCCAGCCCATATAAAAAAGCCCTGCAGGAGGCGGGCTTCACGGAACAGTACAGGTGCCTTGAACTGCGCAGGGCATACTGGTAGCAGAAAGCGCGGTGTGCCGGAAGCACTTTTAGGCTCTCCGCAAGGCGAAGGCAACAGGAAAGGGGAAGGAGTTGAAAGCAATTTCCCCTAAAAGCAAGCGGGAGGGAAAGGCGGGAAGGATGCCGCAACCGGCTGCTTGCAGCGCTGTTGCGCAGGCTAGTGTTTAAGAAGCCGGCTTATCCAAAAAAACGGGGGCAATGCGGTCAATGCGGTTTGTCCAGATCCCGCCCGTAAAATTCTCCGGCAATTCTTGCAGTGATTCCACGGTATCAAAACCTTCGGAATAAGCGCCGTCTCCCGCCACGATAATGACGCGGGTACCAACTTTTTCCATCCGCTGCAGGAAGCGGTGCGGCCAGCCCCACAGCAGGCGGGCATAGCGCAGGGGAAGATGCAGTTGCGTATGCCGCATGGCCTTGGGGACATAGCCGGTCCAGCCGACGGCCAGGTAACTCAGCAAAGCTTTTTTCATGGTTGCCTTGGACATGACACGCAGCCGGGGCAGCCTTTTTTGCAGCACGGCAATAGGTTCATCCCCGCCGTAAACAGCCAAGCTGTCCAGCCTTTCTTCCGGGTAGGCGCGCAGGAAGTCTGCCAGCATTTCGCCTTCGTTGGGATCGTTGCTTTTAATGTGAATCAGCAGCGACTCCTGCGGGAAACGCTCCAGCACTTCCGCCAGGGTTGGCATCAGGCCGACGCCCTTGCCCCGGAACGGGTAGGTTTTCCCGTTGTCCGCCGTGTAGCCGTAACCGATGTCAAGCTTTTTCAGCTCGGCCAGGCTGTGTTCCCGGACCGGGCCCGAGCCGTCGGTGCGGTAGTCAAGAATCCAGTCATGAAACACGACAAAATGCCCGTCATTGGTCGGCTGGATATCGAGCTCCACGATGTCGGCGCCGGCGGCAAAGGCTGCTTCCATGGAGGCAATTGTGTTTTCCAGGTAGGGGTGTTCCGGCTCATAGATGCGTGCCGCCGTGTTGGTTTCATCCGTAATTCCTTCCATGGGGAAAGTCTGCGCCAGACCGCGATGCGCCAAAAGGAGCGGCCTGCCCTCCGGCCTGAACCAGAGGGAAGTATTGTTCAGATAAACAAAAATAAACAAAAGTAAAATGATGATACCTGCTCGTTTGCGAAAATATTTCACACTTTTTCCCTGCCTCTTTGCTGCGCGTAATGCACCAAGCATTGCGCAATTGTTTACTGAAACCCAAAAGAGTGATTTGAAAGCAGCATGTGACATGCATGCTTTAATTTAACCAGGAGGTGCCGTCAATGGCCAAAACCAAATATGGTGACTGTATTGTCACCCTTCCCATCAGCAAAATCGGTGATAAGGAACGGATACTCGTCGATGCCGGTACGCTTAACGGTTTTGCTTGCTCCATCAGTTATGGCTTCGCCTTTCCTCCCGCCAGTATCGTAGGCATCAACGAGCCGCATGTTCATGATTATGACGAAGCCGTTTTCTTTATCGGCTCTGACCCGCACAATATGAGTGACCTGGGGGCTGAAGTCGAATTTACCATTGGTGCGGAAGGCGAAGAATAAAAGCATGTGTTTGATAAACCCACTGCCGTTGTTATTCCCAAAGGTCTGCCTCACTGTCCCGTAGTCACCAGGCGGGTTGACAAGCCGTTTCTCTTCATGGCGGTCTCGCTTACAGCTGAGAGTTATACGGCAAAAAAATAGTGCGGTACACAAGCGGCCGTTACGAAAACATAACGGCCGCTTGTGGTTTTCCGGCAAGGTTTTTTGCAACGGATACTACCACGTTTTCTCCAGGGGGATGTCGAAGACGCCCAGCGGCTGGTCGCTGCCGGGTTTATATTTTCTGTAAACGCCGGCCAGTGAAATGTCATTGAAAAAGATCGGCTTTTGGGGATCATATACTTCCCGGAAAATAAGGGGGCAATGATAGTAACCCGCTTTAACGTAAACGAGAGTCGGTTTGGTGATGATAAACTTTTCCATATTGGCGTTTTCATCACCCAAATGAAGCTCCACAACGCCGCCGAGTTCATCCATGGATGTCCCGCTGCCGGCAAAGAATAAAAACTGGTCAAAATCATGCCGGAAGGGTTCCTTCTCCCAGACCAGCGGCTCCGTAATTGCCCACCAGCTCAGATCGATATTCTGTTCCTTGTTGATGTGTACCATGCAAGGTGCCTTAAGCTGCGGGAAAGGTGCAGGCGAGAGCGGCTTCAACTCGAACATAAATTTTTCTTTTAATTGCTCTCTGAGATTTGCCATTTCATGGTCCTCCTTTTTTAAGATTTATGTTATCACGGGTGTGACGTTCAGCATAAATACCCCGCCAGCAGGGCAAAAACGCCGGCCGTCCAGGCTGCCCAGTGCTGTACTTTGTGAACCCCGATCGCATTGTCATTGCCGACGCCGGTAAGCGGGTCGATCATATGGTAAAAGCCGGCCTGCTGCACGGCACGCGCGTAGCGGAGCGCAACTTCGCGTGCTTCTTCCCTGCGGCCGCAAAAAGCAAGACCCAGTGCAACAAGGCACGTTGTCGGCGACTGGATGGTGCCTTTCGACCAGCCATGTGCAAAATACGGGCTGTCCAGTGCTTCCGAGGGAATACCGTAGGGGGAGATATGCACGTTTTCCGTGAACAGTTTTTTAACAAGGATATCGACAATATGCGGCGGCAGGCGTTTGCCCATAACCAGCGGGGTGAAGAAGGAGATGGAGCCGGTTGAGATAATTTCCTTGGTCCCCGCATGGAAGGCGACAAAGCGCTCGCCCGTCCAGAAAGTCTTCAGCAGCCTGTCGCTGAGCGCTCCTGCTTCTTCATCCCACGCTTTGGCCTCCTGTTCCCGCCCCAGCAGGGCGGCGAGCCGTGACAGGGCGTCCGCCATGCTGACCAGGTAGGCTGCCAGCTCCGGGCAGGCCAGCGGCAGGCCTTTGATGCACATGGAGGTGTCTTCGCAGCCCGTCTCGTCGCACTGATGATACTCCGGCAGGCCGTCCCCGTCCAGATCACGGTAAGTAAAAAAGAACCGGTAAAGCTTGGCCACTTTCTCATACAGCTGTTCCTTGCGCTCCCGGGAAATGACGGACAGGTCGCACCGGTCCAGCAGCCAGTTAAGGGCAACGCCATAGATGGGCGGCTTGAAGGTAAGAAATGTGATGTCGAGCTCGTCAATATGGTCGGGGATCTGGCCATTTTCGGGATCCTGATAGTCAAAAATGGATTCCAGGAGGTTCCAGGCGAAATCAACGTTTCTGCAGTGGGCCATGGCATGGAAGGCCTGCTGCCAGCAATAACATTGGCCAAACATCTTGTGCATCATGATGATCATTTCCCGCTTAATCAGGCTACGCGGCTGCGGCACGCGCGTGTGCGACCAGATCATCCACGCCGCCTTGTCGCGGCTTTTGGCAAACTCTGCGGGGAGTTCGGGGAAGCATGTATCCCTGTACTGCTCGAAGTCTGCCATAACGGCGGCGACTGAGGATTTATAATCCGGGTAGGAGGGGCGCCTTTTGGAATCCAGTTCAAATTCTTCCACGGCAAGGTCAAGGACGCCCTTTTCATCCGGGTGCCACGTGCCGTGCATGTAAAGGTTCCGCATGGCGCGCCAGTCGTATGGTGCGTCCATGACGCAGCTTCCCCTGACGGGGACAAAAAGCCAGTTGACGGCGCTCTTGTATGTAGTAAGCAGCCACGAACCGTCCAGCATGTCCCTGACTGCCGCGTGAAATGCCGTCAGGGGAGCATTTAAGACCAGCGAAAGACCGTCTTCCGAGTGGAACTGCAGCAGGTTGTATTCCGCAATGCAGATATGCATGTTGCCGTAATCAGACTCAAGAATAATTTCGGCGGGGGTGTTGGAAACCGCGAAGGGGACGGGCTTGCCGTCTTTTTCCAGTGAGATTTTCATGACTCTGTTTGTGGTATCCAGACCGGAATAACCGTACCCGATGGAGCGGGTCGTTCCCACCCACAGGTCGGCGGCCCCGAAATGGTCCCGGCCGGTATCGCTTTGCTGCACAATAAAAAACGAGCCTTTTCTGCCGAACGGCGCGGAGTGAAAATCAATAAAACGTTTTCCCTCTTTCATCTGGCATCTACCTCCAAATATTATTTTCATGGCGGGATGGAGCGTTGCTTCTTTGCTGCAAAAGACATAATAATTTTCTGATAACTCAATCATACCATTGCCCGGCAGGTAAGGCAATCCGCTTCCAGCAGAATGCTCCATAAGTGACAGTGTCCGTACTGCGTTTTCTGCCGGAAAAGAGGAAGCATTATCTTCAACGCCTGACAATATAATATAATGCAGTCTGGAAAATTATGTGTGTTGGTCTTGCATAAGCTGAGAAGCTGCCTGATGCAATAATCATGAAAAAAAAATTTTTCAAAATTGCATTGACAATTCTGCCGGTTGCTGCTAAACTTAAATTAGTGAACGTTCATTAACTAAAATGAAATAGAAATCTTGATAGCAGAATTACACCCCAACATGCTTCGTCGCTGCAAAAATTGTGTAGCGTAAATGCAAAAAGTATTTTGTTGGGAGGGAGCGTTTTG
>ERZ773359.5885-NODE-5885-length-11345-cov-3.973251_pt1 | contig 11345 bp, 9 predicted proteins | sample MGYA00374955_ERZ773359 | MGnify/ENA primary metagenome ERZ773359 (study PRJEB29098, sample SAMN04486028) | biogas fermenter metagenome | study: EMG produced TPA metagenomics assembly of the Biogas fermentation microbial communities from Germany - Plant 4 DNA1...
TAGATTGATGGGCCGCACTTCACTGAGCCTTTCCCGGGCTTCGGTGCGCAGGCCGTGGATTTTCATATAGTCGATGTTTTCCGGAATTCGAATGTCTTCTAGTTTTTGAAATTCCGCAACTTGACGCTCTTGGCGCTCCACGTACCCAGCGTATTTCACTGCTATCTCCACCTGTTCAATCACTTCTGCGGGCAGCTGAGGAAAGGCAGCAAAGTGGGCTAGATCTTTGAAGGCCAATTCCGGGCGCTGCAGGAGCTCCGCCAAGCTTACGCTCTTCTTCAAATCACCAGAGCCCAGCTCTTGCAGTTTGGCCCGAACCGCCGCCGTGGGAGTCACCTTCGTAGTATTGAGCCAAGTGATGGTTTCCTTAATCAACCGACGCTTTTCTTCAAACCTCTGATACTGGTTTTCATCCACCAGCCCCAGCTCGCGGCCGATTGGGCGCAGCCTTAAGTCCGCGTTATCGATGCGGAGCAGCAGGCGGTATTCAGCGCGGGATGTCATCATCCGGTAGGGCTCTGTTGTCCCTTTCGTGACGAGGTCATCAATGAGCACTCCGATATAAGCCTGGGAGCGCCGCAGGATTACAGGTTCCTGTCCCAACACCTTACGGGCCGCATTGATACCCGCCATAATTCCCTGGGCCGCTGCTTCCTCATAGCCCGAGGTACCGTTAATCTGGCCTGCCGTGAACAAACCGGCAACTACGCGTGATTCCAAGGTGAGCTGCATCTGGGAAGGAATGATATAGTCGTATTCTACAGCATAGCCGGGCCGCATGATCTTTGCCTTCTCCAGCCCAGGAATGGAACGCACGATCTCTTCCTGCACATCCTCAGGCATAGCAGTGGTCAGCCCTAAGCAATACAGTTCTTTCGTGTATCTTCCTTCCGGTTCCAAAAAAATCTGGTGGTCCAGTTTGTCCGGAAAGCGCAGCACTTTGCGGTCAATTGATGGGCAAAAGCGCGGGCCGTGTCCCACCACACTTCCACTTTGGATGGGCGAACGGTGGAGATTTGCCCGAATTACCTCGATCGTCTTGGGAGTGGTACGCGTATACCAGCAGGGCAGCTGGAGGCGGTCTTCTTTGAGTGAATCAAAAGAAAACCGCAGGGGTACAGGGCTGCCCGGCTGTTCTGTGAGCCGGTCGTAATCCACGGTGTCGGCGTGGAGGCGGGGAGGAGTAGCGCTCTGAAAGCGGGCTAATCTGATGCCCAGCTCCTCGAGGTTCTGGGACAGCTCCTCAACAGCTGGCTCACCCTGGCGCCCGCCGGGATAGCGCAGCTGACCCACTACCAACACGCCCCGCATGAAGGTGCCAGTTGCCAAAATCACTGCTGGCGCCGTGAATTCTACGCCGTGTTTAGTCCTGACTCCGTGAACTGCACCTTTCTCTACCAGAAGCTGTGTGACTATCGCTTGGCGCACATCTAGGTTGGGCTGGCTTTCTAAAGCCATGGTCATAAGGCTGCGATAAAGCACTTTGTCGGCCTGCGCCCGAATCGCGAGCACCGCTGGGCCTCTGCTTTCGTTGAGCAGCCGAATATTCAGGAATGAATTATCGATAATCTTGCCCATCAGTCCGCCTAAAGCATCTATTTCCCGCACCAAATGGCTCTTGGCGGCAGGTCCGCCGATGGCGGGATTGCAGGGCATCTGGGCTATATTATCCAGACTTGTGGTCAGGAGCAGCGTCCGGCAGCCGAGCCGAGCCGCAGCATAAGCCGCTTCACAGCCCGCGTGCCCTGCACCGACCACAATCACTTCATAGTCTCTTTCCATGTCCATCCTACTTTCCAATACAGAACTGGGCAAAGATCCGCTCGATCACATTTTCCCGCACGGTTTCTCCGGTGATTTCCCCAAGGTGTTCCAAAGCTCCCTGAAGGCCCACGGAAATGAGATCAAGGGGCAGCCCCTGCTCAAGCGTCGCGAGGGCTTGCTCGAGATCAGCCTTTGCGTGTTCCAGAGCAGCTTTATGCCGGGCGCGCGTGACAATGGCATGACTAGATGTGCCTTCCCGGATCATTCCGTGGGTCACCAGCTCCACAATCCCGTCTACCAGCGGGTCCAGCTCGCCTTCCAACAGGGAGATTTCCACAACCTTGGCCCCCTGCAGATCATCTCCGGGAAGGTCAGATAGATTCCAGACGCGGGGGAGATCTGATTTGTTGATCACGATAACCCGCTGCTTGTCTTTAGTGCGGGCGAGAATCTGGAAATCCTCAGACGTCAAAGGCACGCTGCCATCTAGGACATGGATGATGAGGTCCGCCTCCTTAAGCAGCTGGACGGCCCGTTCCACGCCGAGGCGTTCCACTAAATCGACGCTTTCCCGAATCCCGGCAGTATCGATGAGGCGCAGGGGGATCCCCTTTAGGTTGAGGACTTCTTCAATTGTATCCCTAGTGGTCCCCGGAATGTCCGTCACTAAAGCCCGCTGCTCGTCCAGGAGGCGGTTTAGGAGGCTGGATTTGCCCACGTTTGGTTTGCCCGTGATCACTGCCTTCAAACCTTCCCGCAGTACTTTGCCCTGATCCGCGGTGGCAATGAGGCGGTCGAGCTCTGCGATACCTTCCCTGATGACATCAGCCATCTCATCCATCTCCATCTCGGGGATGTCGTCCTCGGGATAGTCGATCACCGCTTCAACACGGACCACTAAGTCATAGAGATGTTCTCGGATCGCGCCAATGCGCCGGCTGAGGCTGCCTTCCAATTGGTCAACCGCCACCGCCAAGCTGGCTTCGGTGCGTGAACGCACCACATCCATGACTGCCTCGGCTTGTGACAAATCGATGCGGCCGTTGAGAAAAGCGCGCTTGGTGAACTCGCCCGGCTCTGCCAGGCGGGCCCCCTCGCGTAAGGCTGCCTCCAGAACGCGCTGGACGACCACAACGCCACCGTGGCACTGAAACTCGACCACATCTTCACCAGTGTACGAACGAGGAGCGCGCATCACCAGCAAAATAGCTTCATCGATGGTACGGTTCGTAACTGGGTCAACAACTCGGCCGTACCGCACACTGTATCCAGGTAAAGTGCTGGGACGGATGCCGTGCCGAGTCACAAATATGCGATCCGCAATATCCAATGCTGTACTGCCGCTCAAACGCACGATGCCGATGCCGGCTTCGCCCAGAGCAGTGGCAATTGCGGCTATGGTCTGATCGGTCAAGCTCATCACCTCCTGGATATTCTATCACAAAATAAAAAAACGGGCGTACACTCGGCACGCCCCCTCCAAAAATTGATTATCTCTTCGGTACAATCACGACTTTGCGATAGGGTTCTCTTCCTTCACTGTGGGTTTCCACACCCTCAACCTGGCTTAACTCTTGATGGACAATGCGCCGCTCCGCGGCATTCATGGGATCGAGCACCACCCGGCGGCCCGTCGCCTGCGCCTTCGCCGCCAAGCGCTGCGCAAGATTCTGCAGCGTCTCAGTCCTGCGCGCCCGATAACCCTCCACATCAACAATGACACGGTGCCAGGTATCGCCAGCCTGCCGGTTAACCGTGAGTCCAGCGAGATACTGCAGGGCCTCAAGTGTCTGCCCGCGGCGACCGATCAACACACCCAGATCGCTGCCGGTGATTTCCACATTGATGGTTTCCTCATCGGCAGTACCAACTACTTCAGCCTCCACGCCCATCTTCGCCAGCAATTGTTTGAGGAAGGTAAGGGCATGGGCCAGTTTCCGCTCATGAACGGGTATCTTCTCTACCAAAACTCTCGCTTGTTTGGAACCGAGAATACCGAACAGACCTTTCGTACCTTCGTCCAGAACCGTAATATTAACCTCGTCTCGGGTGGCCTGCAGTCTAGACAGAGCTTCAGAAATTGCTTCTTCTACTGTACGCCCCACAACTTCAACAGAGTTCATTTAGCTTTGCCTCCTTGTTCGGCGGAAAGCACCTGCTTGTTGATCCAAACCTGCTGCGCAATGCTGATCAGATTACTGGTGATCCAGTACAGCACCAGCCCCGAGGGGAAGCTGATACTAAAAATGCCGATCATAATGGGCATCACAATCATCATGGAGCTCTGAGATGCATCACCAGTGGACGTCACTTTCGACTGCCACCAGGTAGTGAGAGCAGAAAGCAGCGGCAGGATATAATATGGATCGTTCTGGCTGAGTTCCCAAATGCCCAAGAACTTGGTCAGGTCACTCGTGGGAATCTCGCGCAATACTGGGAAAAAGGCCCAGAGAATGGGTAACTGAATCAGCAGCGGCAGGCATCCGCCTAATGGATTGACACCGTGCTTTTGATAAAGCTCAATGGTGCGCTTTTGATACTCTTCAGGCTTGTCCTTGTACTTCTTTTGAATCTCATTTAACTCCGGCTGCAGCTGTTTCATCTTAGCCATACTCTTGGTCTGGCTGATGGTAAGGGGATACAACACCAAACGCAGAAGAACGGTTACGATTATTATGCCGAGGCCATAACTGCCAACTGCTTCAGAAATCGTTTCGAGCACCCGTAAGAGGAAGCTCGTAAGCCAACTCATCACTCCGTCTAAGCCCCCATTCAGTACTTAAGGAACTGGGTCAAAGCCACCGGGGTTGAAAGGGTGGCAACGCATAATTCGCCGGATAGCCATCCAAAGGCCCTTCCAGCGATACTTCACGATCGCCTGCCGCGCATACTCAGAGCAGGTGGGGTAAAACCGACAACTACGCGGCAAGAGTGGGGAAATGAATTTTTGGTAACCTTTGATCAAAAAAAGGGCTATCTTAAGCATTTTCCCCACCGTTGATAGTTCTAGGTAAACAATCTAATCCCTGCATTACCCGGAAAAGATCTGTACGCAATTCTGCAAAACTAGCGCAAGCGCTGGTGCGCTTCGCGCCAACGACAATGTGGTAACCGGGAGTGAGCAGGTGAGCCACTTCCCGCACAATCTCGCGCAAGCGCCGCTTCACCCGATTGCGCTTCACAGCATTGCCAACTTTTCTGCCCACCGAAAACCCGATGCGAACGGTCTGTTCATCAACGGGAAGAGCTGTCACTACGACATAGCGGCCGTACTGCAGCTGCCCACAGGCATACACCCGCCGGAAGTCTTCCCTTGACGCTAGGCGTTCCATTAATATGCATTCCTCCAAGGATCGTGGACCCGCACCCGAGTCAAAATTCGCGCTTATGAGATAAAGACCCGTTCTCGGGTCCACAACAGCCTAGGCAGAAAGAACCTTTCTCCCCTTCCTGCGGCGGCGGGCCAACACTCTCCGACCACCTGGAGTACGCATTCTGGCAAGAAAGCCATGGATTCTACTGCGCCGACGATTCTTAGGTTGAAAAGTACGCTTCATGCTACGACCTCCCTCCAAGACCGCACTTAGATACATTGAAAATTATATCTTATTTCAAAAATCCATGTCAACCTTATTTCCGGAAACTACACTGTTCAAGCCTTTTCTAGGATATCCGCTTCATCCACAATTGTCAACTACCTCCGGCTGTGGATAATTGTGGATAACTTGCCTAAACGCGTGTTCCCCCCATTTGTGAATGGAATCCATCGGGCTTTTTTATCCACAGATTGTTGACAACTTGTGTATAATTGGATTGTGCCCGAATGTGGATATCCTCAAACCCGCTGTTGGCGCCCATGATCAGAGATCCCCATTTTGGCAGAGTTTTCCCCACCGCACCCCAACTTCAGGTTATTCACAACCCATGGGGATATCCTCTGGATGGAGTCTGGATATCCAAGCTATCCCCAAGCACAACAACAAATGTGGATAAACTGTGGTTTTTGTGGATAACCTCTCGAACTTCCCATGGAATCAAGGATTGCTGTCGCGAAAAAGCTGTGTATAACCCGCTGTTTTACTTGTGTATAAGCGAAGAGACAAAAAACGGATATGTTATCAACAGCCGCGGAAGCAAGCAGGATCCTGTGGATAAATCCAGAAATCCACAATGATGACTGCAATTGTAGGAGGGCGTTTTTTTCATGAGCCAACATGAACAGTTAGAGCTGATTTGGCAGGAAGTCTTGAACATCATGGCTTCCGAACTGGCCAAACCATCATTTGACGCGTGGATCAAAGACAGCCGGCCGGTCCACCTTGAGAGCAACGTGCTGTATGTGGAGCTCCCCAATGAATTTACTCGGGATTGGGTTGATGCTCGCTACGCTGCTCCTCTGCGCAAGACACTGCGCCATGTAGTCAACAAAGAATGGGACCTGAGGCTGGTCAGTCCAAGCAGTAAGCCGCAGCTCCAAAAGGCTGATGAACGAATGCCCGCGCAGGCATCTACCAATCAAAGTGCAGCCACCGAGAATCCCAGTCAGGAACAGATCTCATCGGTGCTCAACCCGCGCTATACCTTTGATACGTTTGTGGTGGGCAATTCCAACCGCTTTGCCCACGCTGCCTCCTTAGCAGTGGCTGAAGCGCCAGCAAAAGCCTATAACCCTCTTTTTCTGTACGGTGGGGTTGGACTGGGGAAAACTCACCTCATGCACGCGATCGGACACCTTGCTCTGCAGAGAGATCCTAGTATAAACGTAGTCTATGTAACTTCTGAGACTTTTACCAACGATCTGATCACTGCTATCGGCCGAAAATCGATGGTGGAATTCCGCAACAAATACCGCAATGTGGACGTGCTGCTCATCGACGACATTCAGTTCGTTGCGGGCAAGGAGTCTACCCAGGAAGAGTTTTTCCACACGTTCAATGCCCTGTATGAGGCCAATCGGCAGCTCGTCATTTCCTCAGATCGGCCGCCCAAGGAGATTCCTACTTTGGAAGAGCGCCTGCGCAGCCGGTTTGAGTGGGGTTTAATCACGGACATCCAACCCCCTGATCTGGAGACGCGGATTGCGATTCTCAAGAAAAAAGCAGACTTAGAGAATTACCGGGTTGATCCAGAAGTGCTCAGTTATATTGCGACCCACATTCAAAGCAATATCCGGGAACTGGAAGGCGCGTTCATCAGGGTAGTGGCCTATGCGAGCCTAAACAATGTACCAATCACCGTAGAAACTGCTTCGCAGGCTCTGAAAGACTTAATCCACCCGCCCAAGAACCGGCCAATTACGATCGACTTGATCCAGACTGTCGTCTCGAATCACTACGGCATCAAGATCGCGGAAATGAAATCGAAAAAGCGCACGAAAAACATCGCCTTTCCGCGCCAAGTTGCCATGTACCTGGCGCGGGAGCTGACAGACAGCTCGCTGCCGCAGGTTGGAGCAGAGTTTGGCGGGCGCGACCATACCACCGTCATCCACGCCTGCGAAAAGATCCAGACGGCCATGAAGATGGACCCTGCGCTGCAGATCACAATCAAGGAACTCATTGACCTTATCCATCAAAGCTCGTAGGACTACCTGTGGATAACTCTTGATAGCACACTATCTCTCTTTTGTGGCGAAGCAAACTGTGGATAACTTCACCAGTTCATACACAGCTTGTTTTGACCAGAAAAGGCGCATCTCTAAGGGAAAGCGGAGTTTTCCACAAACCCACACGTCCTACTATGACTACGACTAATATTGTTTATGTATTAACTCCACACCTGTCCCCAGGTGAATATTCCACAGGAGGTATATTTATGCATTTCCAAGCGGAAAACACTGGATTAGTATCTGGTATTCGTTTAGTAGAACGTGCTGTATCCAGCAGCAACACCCTGCAAATACTAGGTGGAATTCACCTTCAAGCAGATAAAAACAGCCTAACGCTCACCGCTAATGACCTGGAGATTTCCATCCAGACAAAAATAGAATGCACTACCTTTACGCCTGGTTCTGCAGTGCTTAACGGTAAGCTCCTATCGGCCTTGGTGAGAAAACTGCCGCAGGGCACCGTTATATTTGAAACAAAAGACAACCAGGTACTAATTTCCGCAGGTACGACTGAGTTCTCCCTAAATGAACTCATTGGCGATGAATTTCCTGCACCTCCCAAATGTGACCGCAAGATTCTATCCTTAACTGATTACGAACTGAGCAAGCTTGCCCACTCCACCTTGTTCTGTGTAGGAACCGATGATCACAGGCCAATTTTCCAGGGCGTGCTCCTGGAAATTTCCAACGGCAGCCTGCACTTTGTCGCCACGGACTCCAGCCGGCTCGCTTTTGCCAAAGGGGAAGTGCCGTTCGTAGCAGCTGAGGACTTGGAAGTGATTATCCCCGGGAGAAGCCTGACCGAGCTTTTGAAATGCCTTCCCATGGATGAATCCGTCATCGATGTGTACTATGGTGAGAATCAGCTGGCTTTCCATTTCAACAATACAGTGTTTACCACACGCCTTATTGAAGGGAAGTTTCCGAACTACCGGCCAATCCTGTACACTGAGCAGGAAATCACTCTCACCATGAGCAGACAGCACTTCCTGCAGGCAGTGGAGCGGGCAGCCCTCTTTGACCGGACAGGCAACCAACCCGTGATCGTGCAGGTTACTGATGGTGTTTTAGAGTTAGGTATCCAGACAGAACTGGGCAGATCCATGGAGCAGCTGAATGTTGAGCATTCGGGAAGCAACGGCCAGTCCGCGTATTCTCCGCGGTTTATCATGGATATGTTAAAATGGACAGATGCAGACCAAGTCACCTTCAAGTTCGAGCAGGGACCAAGGCAGGCATTAATTAAACCGGCAGACAGAGATGATCATCTCTATATCTTGATGCCGATCCGGATTTAGGAAAAGGTGATGCTGTGCAGGAAGTGAAAATAAGGACCGCGACCATTCAGCTTGACCAGCTTCTGAAATGGGCAAACGTTGTCTCGAGCGGCGCTGAAGCGAAGATCATGATCCAGTCAGGTTTGGTTTCCTTAAACGGAGAGGTCGAGACACGTCGTGCGAAGAAGGTGGTGCCGGGGGATGTGGTCACAATTCAAGGGTACGGCACAATCAAAGTGGCAGCTGAAACGTGAAGATGTGGATTAAACGCTTGCATTTAACCAATTTCCGGAACTACAATGCAGCCGAGATCGACCTGCATCCAAAGCTCGATATTTTCGTGGGTCACAACGCTCAGGGCAAAACTAACCTGCTCGAAGCCATGTACATTCTAGCCATGAGCAAATCATATCGTACTGGTAGGGAAGAGGAGCTGATCTTCCATTCCGAAGCGAGTGCCCTGATCCGCGGCCGAGTGGAGCGGAACGCAGATGTTGACTTAACTGTGGCAGTGTCCCGCAGCAGCCCCAAGAAGCTGCTGGTGAATGACAAGGCTACGAATTCGAGCAAGTTCGTGGGCAGACTAAACGTGGTACTATTTACACCGGACAGTCTCCAACTTATCAAGGGATCCCCTGGTGATCGCCGCCGCGTTTTGGATGTCCAAATCTGCCAAACAGATGCAGTTTACCGCAGTAACCTCTTGAAATACCAACGAGTTGTGCGGCAGCGCAATCAGCTGCTGAAGAATGCAGCAGCCAGCCGCGCTGCCCTGAAACAGCTGCCTATCTGGAATGAACAGCTTGCCGATCTCGCGAGCCGGATCATGGCGAGCCGTGAGAATGTAGTCAAGCGCTTAAGCAGCTTAGCGGCGGAAATCCACAACCGGCTGACAGGTGAGCGGGAAAGCCTGCATATCGCTTACTTGCCATTCAGTAAAGCGCACTCGGCGCGTTCATCCCACGAATCCTCCCTCGATTACCACAGGCTGATGCTGGCGGAACTTCAAAACCAGCATCTTCTGGAAATCCAGCGGGGATACACTCTCGTGGGGCCGCACCGGGATGACCTGCTGTTTACGATCGACGGCCGGGACGCAAAAACCTATGCCAGCCAAGGCCAACAGCGCACGGCGGTGCTTTCCTATAAACTAGCGGAGATGGAATTGATGCGCCTGGAAACGGGGGAGTATCCGGTAGTACTGCTCGATGATGTTATGTCCGAGCTCGACAGACAGCGCCGTGCTTTTCTTGTGGAGATCCTCAATAAGAAGGCGCAAACCATTATTACGACCACCCATCTGGGGAGCTTTAGTGATGAGATTTTGGCCGATGCAGCGATCTTTGGGATTGAGGCGGGGAGAATAGCCGAGAGGGGTAATGGCGATGTTTCTGCACTTAGGCAGTGACAAGCTGATTCCTGTGCGGGAGATTATTGCCTTATTTGATCTGACAGAAGAAAACCGCAGGCTCAACCGTGACTTGCTAAAACTAGCACAGCAAGAGGGGTTTATGGTAGAATTAACTAATGAGCCTGTTTCATGCGTAGTGACGGACAAAGCCGTTTATTTATCCCCAGTATCCTGTGGGACGCTGAAGGCGCGGGCAGAACGGCTGCCGTGGGGTGTGTAAGCATTAATGAGGAGTCGATAGCTTTTGGAGAAGAACATGGCTACAAACTACACCGCAGAACAAATCCAGGTCCTGGAAGGATTAGAGGCTGTACGCCGTCGACCAGGAATGTATATCGGTAATACCGATCTATACGGGCTGCACCACCTTTTTGTAGAAGTAGTTGACAATTCGATTGACGAAGCAATGGCTGGCTATTGCGACCGAATTGATGTAGAGATCCATGAAGACGGATCTCTTTCTGTGCGCGACAACGGCAGTGGTATCCCCACAGACATTCATCCAAAAACAGGCCGCTCCGCTTTGGAAACGGTCTTGACTGTGCTGCACGCAGGGGGAAAGTTTGGTCAGGAAGGAAGCCACTACAAAGTATCTGGTGGACTGCACGGGGTTGGCGTTTCTGTGGTCAATGCTCTGTCTACGTGGCTGGAGGCACAGGTATGGTACAATGGGCGGCATTATCGTCAGCGCTACGAACGGGGTAAGGCCCTCGCAGATATTGAGGATCTAGGGCCAACAGATGAAAGAGGTACCCTGATCAGGTTCAAACCAGATAGCGAGATCTTCGACACCGTTGACTTCCAGGCAGAAATGATCGTTTACCGCCTGAGGGAACTAGCGTTCCTCAACAAGGGCCTGCAGATTTACTTCACTGATCACAGGACCGGACGCCGGCATTGGTTCCTTTATAACGGCGGAATTGTCTCATTTGTTGAATATATTAATCGAAACAAGACTCCCCTGCACAAGACACCCATCTACTTCCAGGCTGAATCAGGGGATCTCCAGATTGAGCTGGCTATGCAGTACACCGATGGCTATTCGGAGATCATGCTTAGTTTTGCCAACAACATCAATACCCACGAAGGCGGCACCCATTTATCTGGCTTTAAGGCAGCCCTAACCCGGACGCTCAACGACTATGGCCGAAAGAAGGGCTTACTAAAACCCAATGAGGAAAACTTGTCAGGGGAAGACGTGCGAGAAGGCTGTACGGCAGTAGTAAGTGTGCGCATCCCCAATCCGCAATTCGAAGGGCAAACCAAGACCAAACTTGGGAACAGC
>ERZ773359.5888-NODE-5888-length-11341-cov-5.698830_pt1 | contig 11341 bp, 9 predicted proteins | sample MGYA00374955_ERZ773359 | MGnify/ENA primary metagenome ERZ773359 (study PRJEB29098, sample SAMN04486028) | biogas fermenter metagenome | study: EMG produced TPA metagenomics assembly of the Biogas fermentation microbial communities from Germany - Plant 4 DNA1...
CGTTGTACAGTATAAAAAAGTAAAGACGGGGGACTAGAACCGGCAGGGGATTGGAGAAAAGTGATTATTTTCACAATTAATTTGGTTATTGACAGTTTGGAAACAAAATGTTAGAATTCTGACAAATGTCTTATGGGGGAATGGTATGCAGAAGAAAGCAGAAAGGATTGCTGACTTAATTGGAATGCTGCCCATGTTTATGGGTTTAGTTTTGGAAGGTATTGAAATTGAGGCGCCTTTTAGATTAAACGAAAGTGAAGAAAAGACTTTAATGTTTCTCCATAAAAATGAAGGTTCCCCCATGACGGAATACAGCAAAAAAGTGGGGCTTTCGAAGGGTTCTTTTACCGGCGTTGTGGACCGCCTAGTAAAAAAAGGTTTGGTGAAGCGTGCTTCGGTTAGTGAGGACCGCCGGGTTTATGCCCTAATACTTACGGAAAGGGGTAAAGAAGTCGCCAGGGATATTGACCGCCAATTTAAAGCGCATATCGCCCAAAAGGTTATGCATTTACGGGAAACAGATTTAGAGGCATTGAAAGATGCTTTGGAAGTTATTGTAGCCACAATGGAAAAATTTCAAGCAGGGAAGGGATGAGGATTTATGTTTAGGGTAAAAAACACGGCGCTGAAGCAAAATCGTATGCACATACTGGAAGCGATGCCGGTAAGTAAAGCTATTTGGGTCTTGGCTTTGCCGACCATGGTGGCCATGCTGATTCAAGTGGTTTACAACATGACAGATACCTTTTTTATTGGGAAATTAAATAATCCCAATATGGTGGCGGCCATTTCCATTTCAATGCCAATTTTTATGATTATTCAAGCTTTTGGTAATATTTTTGCCGTGGGCGGTGCTTCCCTTATTTCCCGTTTATTGGGGCGAGGCGAAAGAGAAAATGCCAAACAGGCAGGGGCCATTGCCTTTTGGGCGGCTTTATCCATGAGTATTGTGGTAACGCTCATTGGTTTTCTCTTCCGGAGAAAAATCCTTATGCTCTGTGGCGCCACTGATGAGACCATCGGCTTTGCTCTTAGCTACTTAACCATTATGCTTTTTGGCAGCCCTTTGATTGGTTTGCAGCATGCGTTAAATGGGCTGCTGCGTTCCGAAGGGGCAACGCGTGAATCCATGACCGGCATGATTATGGGTTCCATTTTAAATATGATCCTCGATCCCGTTTTCATTTTCACCTTTAATATGGGTATAGCCGGTGCCGCCGTGGCAACTGTTATTGGCAACTTGGTAGGTTTCCTCTATTTTATTGGTTTCTATGTACAGAAAAAAAGCGTGATTTCCATTTCTCCCAAGTATTTTCGTCTTAACTGGGAGTTTATTCAAGAGATTCTTAAAATTGGTATCCCTGCCACCATGGGTATGATGTTGATGAGTTTAGGTTTTTCTTTAACAAATGTGGTGGCCCGCGGTTTTGGCAATGATGTGATTGCCGCCAATGGTGTGGTCATGCGCATTACAAACATTGCTGTGATGCTCACTATTGGCTTGGCACAAGGCTGCCAGCCATTAATGGGATACAGCTACGGGGCTAAAAAATATCAGCGTTTACTGGCAACGGTGAAAAGGGCCATTACCATTGGCACCATTATGGACACTGTCTTTGCCGTCCTCTTCTTTCTTTTGGCTGATTTTTGGATTAAAGTTTTTATTGTTGATCCGGCCGTCATTGATTATGGTTCAAGAATCATCCGTGCTTTTACTGTTGCTATGCCGTTTTTAGGTATGCAAATGGTGCTGATGAACATGTTCCAAGCTTTGGGCAAATCAATTGAATCACTAACAGTTTCTTTAGGCAGACAAGGTTTATTTTATATACCGGCGCTCTTTATCTTTAGCAGTTTGTGGGGATTTGACGGTTTTAAATTTGCCATGCCTTTCGGCGATATTGCCACTACATGCCTGGCATTCGTGCTGTTTTGGCGGATGCAGAAAAAGTTTACTTTTACCGAGAAGGAGCTACCGGGCGGGCAAGCCCGCACAGTTCTGGACAGTCAAAATTAGTTCTCGGTCAAGAAAAGCTGTGGTTGAATTTACACCACGGCTTTTTCCTTTACGGAATCTGCATAAGATAGAATACAGACAGATATACTTTAAAAGACGCAGAGTTTCTGGCCCTTGACAGTTTGTCGACATATTTTTATAATAAATGAGTGACCGACCAGTCGGTCACTCATTTATTAAGATAAATTTGACTTTTCGTCAGGGGTCGAAGGAGGAGAACGATGCTGGCAAAATTTAGCGTTACACGTCCTTATACCGTATTAGTTGCCGTAATCTTGATTCTTATTCTAGGGATAGTATCTTTTGTCTACTTACAGGTTGATCTACTACCCAATATTGAACTGCCTTATATTGTGATTATGACATCCTATCCCGGTGCCAGTCCGGAAGAAGTGGAAATGATGGTGACAAAACCTATTGAGCAGGTGGTGGCCACCGTTAATAATATAAAAAAAATAAATTCCATTTCCGCTGAAGGTACCTCATTTGTGATTTTGGAGTTTAACCAAGATGTCAATTTAGATTCGGCTACCATTGAAATTAACGGTAATTTAGAGTTAATTAAAGCGGCTTGGAGCGATGCGGTTGGTTCCCCCATGCTGCTCCGTCTCAATCCGGATATGCTGCCCATTATGATTGCTTCCGTGGATGTGGAAGGAATGGAGCTGGATGAAGTTACACAATTTGTGCAGGAAGAAATTATACCGGAACTTGAAAGTGTAAACGGTGTGGCTTCTGTGACGGGGGAAGGTTTACTGGAAAAGAAGATTGAAGTTTTGCTTAGTCAGAAAAAAATTGCTGTCCTCAATGAAAAAATTTTAGCTGCCATAGATGGGGAATTGGCCGAAACGCAAGCACAGTTAGATGCGGCCCAACAGGAAATAGACGACGGTAAAACGCGGTTGCAGGCAGAGAAAACTAAACGGAATGCTGAAATTGCAGAGGGGGAAAAGGCAATTAATCAAGCCCTCTCCGAAATTGAAGCCGCAGAAAAAGCAATCCTTGCCGGAGAGCAGGAACTGCAGGCGGCAAAAACAAATCTTGAGACTGCTTTAGCTGAACTTAACCATCAGGAAGAAGGTTTGCTAGCGCAAAAGGAAGCACTTTTGGCGCTAGAAAAGCTAACGGCAGAGCAGCAAGCGCAACTTGCCATGCTTGAAGAGCAGCTGCAAATGATTGCTGCACAAAAAAAGGAGACTGAAGCAGGATATAGTGAAATTCTGCGGCAGGTACAAGAATTAGAAGGAAAAAAAGCAGAAATTACAGCGCAAAAGGCAGCCCTAAATAGTAAAAAAGAAGAGCTGCAGCAGGGCAAGGCGCTTTTAGCGCAAGAAATGGAAAAGGCAGAAGCACAGCTTGCGGCCGGGGAAAAAGAATTAAAGAAAAATTTAGAGCAGTTTGAAGCCGCCCGCGATGAAGCTTTTGCTAAAGCCAAGCTGGACGGTGCCATTACAACGGAAATGATTGCAAACATCCTTGCTGCCCAAAATTTTGCCATGCCGGCTGGTTATGTTTCTGAAGGCGAGACAGATTATTTAGTTAAAGTTGGTGATAAATTTAAAAATATTGAGGAATTGAAAGGTTTATTCCTCTTTGATAGCCAGATTGAGCAGGTAGGCAAAATCTACCTGGAGGATGTGGCAGAGATTACTTATCAAGATAATGCTGAAGATTTGTATGTTAAAGTTAACGGTAATGATGCCGTCATTTTGCTTATGCAAAAGCAAAGTAACTTCTCCACCACGGAAGTGGCCAAAGCTTTGCGGCAAAAAATTGCCCAACTACAGGAAGAACATGAAGGGTTAAGTATAACCTCACTGATGGACCAAGGGGTTTACATTGAAATTGTCATTGCTTCAGTGCTTGATAATTTACTCTATGGCGGCATCCTGGCTACTTTAATTTTGATTGTTTTCTTAAAGGATTTAAGACCTACACTGGTTATTGCCGTCTCCATACCGATCAGTTTGATTTTTGCCATCGCCTTGATGTATTTTTCCGGCATCACCATGAATGTTATTTCTTTAGCCGGTTTAGCTTTAGGCGTAGGTATGTTGGTGGATAACTCCATTGTTGTTTTTGAAAATATTTACCGGCTAAGAAATGACGGTCTGCCGGCCATGGAAGCTGCTTTAAAAGGGACTAATCAGGTGGCTGCTGCCATTACCTCTTCAACGCTGACAACTGTGTGTGTTTTTTTGCCTTTTGTTTTCACCAGAGGGCTTACCCGGCAGCTATTTTCCGATATGGGCTTAACCATAACTTATTCTTTATTGGCCAGTCTCATTGTGGCCCTTACCTTGGTTCCTACCGTGTCTTCAGGTTTGCTGAAACGTAACCGGCAAAAAGAATATAAAAGTTACGCCCGTTTTACTGCTGGCTATGAAAAATTGTTGGCTTGGGCTTTAGACCATAAAGCCATTGTGATGGGGGGGGTGACGGTTCTTTTCCTGCTTAGCATCTACCTGGCCACCACCATGGGCACATCTTTTCTGCCGGATATGGATTCGCCTCAGATGTCTTTGAGTATTGAGATTCCTCAAGACAGCGACCAAGATTTAATTGCGTTAACCAACACGGTCATTGAACGCATCGCCGAAATTGAGGATATTGACACCATTGGTGCTTTCCAAGGCCAGGGGCTGATGTTAATGTCGGGTGAAAGGTCCGGCAAAACCATGTCGCTTTATTTGGTGCTGAAAGAAAAGCGAACCATGAGTAATAAGGCAATTGAGGGGAAAATCAGGGCGTTAACTGCTGATTTGGAAGCCAAAATTACAGTTAACACCAACAATATTGATTTGTCAGCTCTAACCGGTGCGGATATTGAAATCATCATCAAGGGCCGCGATCTGGATACTTTGCATGAGCTTGCAAGCGAGATTGCTCTTTTAGTGGCAGAAACGGAAGGTACCATTGATGTTACCACCGGTACAGAGGAAGAATTAACGGAAATAAGGGTAATTGTGGATAAAAATAAAGCTATGGAATATGGCTTAACTGTAGCGCAAATCTTCGGTGAAGTTAACAGCCAAATTGCCCGTGGCAAAACGGCTACCACTTTAACTATAGCCAATCAAGAATTTCCGGTTATTGTGGTAGCGGAAAAAACACGCTCTGTTACCAGGGACGATGTGGCAGATTTAAGCTTTACCGCTCCGCAAAGCGGGGAGGAAGTACGGCTTAAGGAAATAGCAGAAATTAAAGAAGCACCCAGTCCCCTGACCATCCGCCGGGAGGAACAGGAACGCTATATGTCTGTACGTGCCGGCATAGATGGAGAGCATAATGTTGGCTTGGTAAGCCGGGAGCTGGCGGAAAAGCTGGAAGACTATCCGGTACCGCCCGGTTATAAAGTGGAAATAGCCGGGGAAATTGATTTAATTAATGAGTCTTTACGGGATCTTGTTTTGGTGATTATTTTGGCCATCATCTTTGTCTATTTAATTATGGTAGCACAATTCCAGTCACTGCTCTCGCCCTTTATTGTGATGTTTACCATTCCTTTGGCCTTTACAGGGGGACTGTTGGCTTTAGCCTTTACAGGGTTTGATCTTAGCTTGATTGCGGTGCTTGGCTTTTTGGTGTTAAGCGGTGTGGTGGTAAACAACGGTATTGTTTTTGTGGATTATACCAATCAGTTGCGCCATGAAGGATTAAAGGTGCGGCAGGCACTGATTGAAGCCGGAAAGACTCGCCTGAGACCGATTTTAATGACTGCCATTACCACCATCCTGGGGTTATCCACACTGGCCTTTGGGGTAGGAACAGGTGCTGAGGCGCTGCAGCCGCTGGCCATTGTGACGGTGGGTGGCCTCACATACGCCACGGTGCTTACGCTTTTTGTGGTGCCGGTTATGTATGCCTTGTTGCATCAAAAAGGTACTCCTAAAGATGTGCCGGGGGGAGAGGAGTTTTAAATGGGCTACACGGAAAAGGAAATTGCCATTTTTAACGGTGTGATTAAGCTTATTAAAAGCGGTATTGATCCCTATTTAATTAAAGTGCAGGAAATTGCCGCCGCTGCCAATGTGGGTAAAGGTACAATTTATGAATATTTTCGGACAAAGGAAGAGGCTATTTCCAAGGCAATCCTTTATAACTTGCGGCATGAAATTGAAGCAGCCTTTACCCGCATTAAAGAAAAGAAAATATTTAAAGCCAAATTTGATACACTCTTGGACATTGTCAGGGAGTTTTTTGACAACAATTCTTCAACTTTAAATTTATTGCTATCCGCAGGCGGAATCCAGGAATTTTACAGTTATCTGAGCAATGAACAGTTTGATTTGCAGGAAATTGCCGCCAATGTAAAAAACGTCATTGAACATTTACTGCAATGTGGTTATCAGGAAGGCGTGTTTACGCTGCAGGAAAACCCGTACTATCAGCAGATGGCGGTGCATGGTGCAATCTCCGGCTTTGTCCAGTACCTTAGTCAAAGGGAGCTCTACTTGCACATTACATTAGAGGAAGCAAAACGTGTTGCTTATAAGCTGCTGTTAAAGGCATTAAATTAAACTCACAGAGAAAGTGCGCCAACCAGAGGTTTTGGGGTATGGCGCACTTTTTCTCATAATTGACGGCAAGAACTCTATACCCGCCGGTGGCATATAATGAAGGCGGAGGTGTGCACCGTGTTAGCTTCAGCACGGCTGCAAATTAAGCAGCAAAATGATAATATTATAACTTTGCGCACGGCAAAGGCTGATTATGAGTCCGGAAACTATTGGCTACAAGCAGGATTAAGAAAAATCAAGGCAGATGTTATTATTCAGTATACTTATAAGGGGGAAAACAGCATTTCTCTTAATGAGGACCTGGCCTCTGCCTTATTAGTGCCGGAAAAAAGCCGTATTGCTTTTAAAATTGAAGACGACTGTATTGAGTTTGGGCCTTTTCTAGGTGTGCTTATCAGTGAGCAAAAAATAGAAAAACTCCTGGCAGGGGGCTGGGACAGTGTCTATTGGCGTTTTCAGCAATGGGCGGAGGAATTTTACGGCATTGTTTTTTTCTTTGCTCCAAGCGATATCAACTGGCAGCATAAATCAGTGATAGGTTACCGTTGGAATGAGCAAAAGGAGTGGGTGGAGGGACATTACCCGCTGCCAAAAGTAATCTATGAGCGCTGTTTAGGGAGGTTAGGCCGCGAACAAGCAAATTTACTGCGGCAACAGATTAAACAATTAAACTTGCCTATTGTCGTCTATAATTCCGTTGCCAAATTCGGCAAATATGAAATCTACGAACATTTAAGCAAGTATGAGCAATTGGCGCCACATTTACCGTTTTATGCCTGGTATGAGTCGTCTTTGTTGCTTTCTTTGCTGGAAAAAAAGCAAATTGTTTATTTAAAGCCGGATCGCTTGTATAAAGGGCAGGGTGTGATCCGCGTTTCCCGGACTGATGCCGGCTTTATAATTGAGTTGCGCCAAGACGAGAATAAAATTTATACTTTTCGTGAGGCGGAAACCTTTTTACAGCATCTGGAAAGTAAAATGGCCGTGGGTCAGAACTACCTGATACAGGTTGGCATTAATTTGGTTACGTTTTTGGGTAATCGCTACGATTTAAGGGTAATGCTGCATAAAAAGACCCCTGAACACTTGTTTCTAGCATTAATTTTCGCATTGCGCAAAAAGGCGCAGTGGTTACCAACACCGCCCTAGGTGCAGATGAAATTATTATCGGCAAAAATGATCCTTTCCCTTACGCAGGAAGCTGCTGGAAAGACATAGAGGAATTTTCCCTGAAAGTGGCGCTGGCGTTAGAAGCGTGTTTTGGCATGCATGGGGAAATAGGTTTAGATGTGGGTATTGATGAGCACGGCAAATTGTGGTTAATTGAAGCAAACAGCAAACCAAATACACGGGGATATAAAGAAGTCACTTCACCAGAAGTTAGCAGTTTAGTTTACGGTTTGCCCCTGGATTATGCTAAATTTTTAGCCAGACGAATGTTTGTGTTGTCGGATTTCTAAAGATTGGGAAAAAAACTTTCTATAAAGGGCTTGCGCGTAAAATGGAGAAGGATAGACTTTTACCAGCGGGAAAAAGTCTATCCTTCTTTTTGTGGTACCGGGATAAGTTTTTAATTTTTAGTTAGGAGTGATTTTGATTATTTGCTTTTCTTTGTTGCCTGTGTTTTTACTTTGTAATAACAGGCTTTGGTCTTGCGTCTCTGCTTGTGCTTGTCCCATAACCATTTCCGCATTTTTCATAGGTTTAGGCGGATTTTTTGTTGGCAGACAACCAAATACCGGGGTTAAAAGCAGGGAAGCACTTAAAGAAGCAGTGAGAACCAGCACAGCAAGACCTTTATTTTTCATAACATCACTCCCTTCATGTTTATTTTGAGCCTGTAGAAGATAATAATTGTGTGGAAAAAAACGTCTTTTTTTATATGATTTTAAATAAAGGGAAGGAAATTATTCCACTGTTGGCGAATATTCGATGATAAAATAAAGGGGTTTTCGTAGTAAAACCCCTTTCGCGTTTATAGGCAAGATGTTGCTAACCAGGGAGGAGCTGAAACGACTTGGAGGAAACAATTACTGCGGTAAAAGAATTTAAAACTAAATTCTTTCGTACGGTACGGGAAGTTGTCGTGATGGCCGATGAAGAAATTCTGGAGTTGATGTTAACGGCGGTGATCTGTGAAGGCCATATTTTATTGCATGACGTTCCAGGTGTAGGCAAGACTTTGCTCGCCCGCACCTTTGCTAAAGCTTTAGGCCTGTCATTTAACCGCATTCAATTTACACCGGATCTGTTACCTACAGACATTACCGGAATTAATTATTTTAACCAAAAAACCAGAGAGTTTGAATTTCGACCGGGTCCTGTTTTTACCAATATTTTGCTGGCTGATGAAATCAACCGGGCAACTCCGCGTACGCAATCAAGCCTGTTGGAATGTATGCAGGAAGCTACCGTTACCGTTGACGGTGTTACGCGTGAAATAGGTTTTCCTTTTTTAGTTTTAGCTACAGAAAACCCCATGGAAATGGAAGGAACTTTCCCCTTGCCGGAAGCACAGCTGGACAGGTTTTTTATGTGTTTACAATTGGGCTATCCGGAATGGGAAGGCGAAAAAACTATTGTCCGCCGTTTTCTTAATAACGATCCATTGCAGGAAATAAAACCGGTTGCCACCATTGAAGATTTAGTTAAACTGCGTAACCTGGCGGCTAAAGTTCGTTTTGCCGAGCCGGTACTGGATTATCTGCTGGCTATTACCCGGGAAACCAGGGAAATGGATGGAGTGCGTCTTGGAGTAAGTCCCCGCGGCACCCTTTATTTTGCCCGTGCCGCACAGGCGCTGGCCCTTTTGCGGGGTAGAGATTATGTGATTCCTGATGATTTGCAGGATGTGGCCGTACCGGTTTTGGCGCATCGTTTGTTGCTGGAAACAACTTTTTCCTTGCAGGATGTTTCCCGCGGCGAGCTAATTAAAACGATTTTGGCACGGGTGGATGTTCCCTTGGATGAAGCATACGGGATGAAAGCTGATGAGGCCTGAACGCATTTTGCAGATCGGCTTGGTGGTTGCTCTCATTGGAGTTTTCGATGGTAACCCCTATATTGTGATTCCGGGCGGTGTGCTTTTCCTGTTCGGGTTTATCTCCTGGTTTTGGAGCAACTACTTGCCGGCAGCAATGACCGGGAAAATAGAATTTTCGCAAACGAGAGCCTTTTATGGTGACAAAATTACGGGGACACTTCACCTGAAAAATGACCAGCCTTTTCCGCTGCCCTGGGTAACTTGCATTGTGGAGTGGCCGGAGGAACTGGTGATGCAGCAAAAGGAATTGCTGGTCAGAAATGAGGGTAAACAGATGTTTAAAACTGTTTACTCCATCCGTGGCTTTGAGCGGGTAAAACGCAGTTTTACTTTTGTGTGTCTTGGCCGCGGAGAATATAAAATGGAGCGGCTGGAAATCAGGTTGGCCGACCCTTTTGGCTTCGCTGAAGGTATCAAAACCCAGCGGCATAAAGAGAGAATTCTTGTTTACCCACGAATGGTGCCGGTGGCATTTCAGCAGCATACCATTAATCATCCCTTTGGCGGGAAAGCAGTCTCTAGTTGGCTCTATGAAGATCCGGCCAATTTTCGGGGCATTCGTGATTACTTGCCTTCGGATCCCTTTGCCCGCATCAGCTGGAAAGCTACCGCCAAGACGGGCAAACTACAGACAAAAATGTATGATGCTTCTTTTGCCACGGAAGTTACAGTGGTCCTTAACATTACCACGTCAAAACATGTCTGGGAGCTGAATAGAAATTTATTGGAGCGGGGCTTAGTGGTTGCCGCTTCCCTTATCCGGCAGTGTTATGAACAGGGCTACCGTTTTAGTTTTTATGCCAACAGTTCCGTAGGGGCAAAACAGTCTGCAGCGGTAGGTATTGGAGCCGGAGAAGGCCATTTGCGCCGTTGTCTGGAAACTATGGCCCGGGTGCTTCCTTACCAGTTTAAAAAATGCGAAGCGGTGCTGGCCACTGCCGGGCAAACAGCCGGCGTTAACAGCCACATTTACTTGGTTACGGCCTTATTAACACCGGAAATTATGCATGTCTGCCGGCAGTTGCAGAAAAAAGGAAGTAAAATTGCCATTATCTTGACAAGCCCAGCACAGGAAAGAGCAAGAGCGGGTTTAAATGGTGTGGAAAATTATCAGATCCCCATTTTTACCATTATGGAGGAGGAAGCATGGGATGAGCTCAAACAAATTACCCTTAGCGCGCTGGGGCGTTGAAACCCTTGCTTTTTTAGGTTACCTTGCCCTCTTTGGACCCTGGTTTGTGTTCATAGGGTTTTATACAAAAGCATCCCCCTTCCTCTGGGAATATGGAAAATTTGTTTTGTTGGCACTGGTTTGCTGGGGGATGACCCATTATTTAAAACCGCCTCATGGAAGTGCAGCCAGCATGATGAGCGGAAAAAAGGCGGTTTTGTTAATTGCAACCGGCTTGGTTTTGGTAATAATCCTTTTTATCGTTCCCATGCTGGGCAGTAATTTCTCCTTTGCTGCCATGGTAGGCTACTTGGTGGTGGGAGGCTTTGCGTGGATCATAGGTATGAGAAAAGCCATTGAGCTTCATACCAATTATGATTTGCAAAAACAATTACTTCTGGGTACGCTGGCTTTTGCCGCTATCTTCTTTTTTGCCAACCAAGCAGGGCTTGTGGATAAAATTTATGGCTATACTTTGCCTTTTGTACTTTTTTGGCTGACGGCAACGGCCCTTGTCATGGGAACTTTGCGCCTCTTTGAACTGCAGGGGGGAGCAGATCTTAAGCGAAATAAAAAATGGCTGCGTTCAT
>ERZ773359.5895-NODE-5895-length-11327-cov-9.102466_pt1 | contig 11327 bp, 8 predicted proteins | sample MGYA00374955_ERZ773359 | MGnify/ENA primary metagenome ERZ773359 (study PRJEB29098, sample SAMN04486028) | biogas fermenter metagenome | study: EMG produced TPA metagenomics assembly of the Biogas fermentation microbial communities from Germany - Plant 4 DNA1...
GTATAGGGATTAATGTGTGTCCAGAAATCATAAGCTGCCCGTTTTTGTAATTCAATCATTTTACGGTTATAGCCGGAATAAGGTTTTGCAGCATCCCTTAGCTCAAATGCATTTTCAATGCCGTCTCCGGTCTTAAATTTTCGATAGGTAAAAATATCAAGATAACAGTAGATGCCTTCTTTCTTCAGGCAATAAATAAGGTAATCAAGCCTCTTCATACTTTCGGGATCAAAACTCAGGGTATTCCCTTTCCTTTCTCCCTTGGTAAACTGATAGATATTTGGAGTATTCCACTCAGAATCCAGCTGGTGAAAGCGAACTATATTCACTCCAATCTTAGCAAGCCTTTTAGCTACTTTTTCAGCATAATCAAATTCAGGAAAATTTGCTCCTCCGTTAAAATTAGTTCCCCAGAACCTTGCTGCCGTTCCATCTTCAAATACAAATTGATCACCTGACACCTTCAAGAATCCATGTTTACCGGCAGGTTTTTCATTCTTATAGACGAATGATAAATCCAGGGGGACATCATCTGCATAAAAAGGATATGGTATATACTTTGACACTTTAGACCTCACTTTCTGCCAGAATGGCGATTATTATATAGTTATGTTTGTAAAATTTTTATTTTCGAAATTACATGGCACCTATGTTCTGTGCTATATTTTTATATGCTTAAGCAAATCATCTTTGTTAAAGATCATGTCGTCCTGCATCTGAAGTTTAACACCATAACTTTTGCCCGATACAGTCTTATACATTTCATAGGCAATGCTTATATCAATATAAGACAGCCCCACAGCATTGAAATATATAAATTCCTTATCATTTTCCCGTCCTGGTTTTTTGTTCATTACCAACTCATGAAGATCTGCGTAAATGTCTGTGTCACTTAATTCTTTATCCCTGTACATTCGGCTCAGTGTCTGGGTTCTATGCTTTACAGCATTCCATTCGTCACATACAATTTTTGAAGCTTTTTTTGCTACAGCATATTCATCTTCCCAACCGCCGATGTGGCTGTAGAAAACTCCTTCCTTTATCCATTCTGCTTTTAATAAAGGAGCTTGTGCACTTGTAGCTGTTACTATTATATCTGAATCGATTATTGCATCTGCAAGATTTGTACTGCATTTTTTAAATTCCATATCCGGAATAACTTTACTCATATCATAAATGAATTTTTCCTCTTCAGCCTCAAATTTTGAAGCAACCTTACATATCTTAAGGGCAGGTCTGACTGACTTCATTGCAAGCAGATGCATTCTTGCCTGTTCACCTGCGCCTATAAAGCCAATTGTTTCAGAATCTTCCTTTGCCAGATACTCAGCAGCCACAGCACCTACTGCGCCTACTCTCATGTTGGAACATAAGGTGCCGTCCATGACAGCAATAGGAAACCCGGTTTCAATCTCTGATAAGAGAATTACAGCAGTAAGATTCTGCTTCCCAAACTTCACGGGATTCTGCGGAAACACGGAAACCCATTTCATTCCGCATATTTTTTCATTAAGCAAAGTAGCCGGCAAACAGTTTATTCTGCTTTGAGTTTCTTTATCAAAGATTTGTACTATCTTATCGGGGAAAAGAACTTTGCCTTGCTGATTATCGACCAAAGCCTTCTTTGTAACCGAAACAGCCATTTTTAAATTAAAGCAGCCTGCTTTAATCAAGTCCTCTTGTGAGAAAAAATCAATATATATACTCTTTCTGCCCATAGTTATTTCCCTTTCAAAAACCGATTTGGAAAGGAAGTTCTTATTTAGGTAACAGATTACTTTGACTGCTCTTTGTTATTGATTCTATCATTGATTTTATATACCTGTCAAGGCTGCTTTCGAAACCAAAGCTTTGAATAGCAGATAGCAGAATCAATTTTTCGAAAATATGCCTTTGTGCTTTTATATACTATCGTAAGTCGGCTTTTATTGACTCGCCGTCTATAAGTTTTGTTTCCGGGTTAAGCCTGATAATCCCGTCGGCAATTAAATTCACGTCTCCGCTTCCTCCAAAAACAGCTGAAAGGGCTTTTCCTGCTGTTACGCCCCGCACTGTCAGATCCTTGCAGTCACTCTCATTAAAATACAAAGCGCATAGTTTATCAAACTTAAATAAAATCCCACCGTCAAGAAAAGTTTCAGATGTGGCACAGTTGACGCTGTAATGGACATCGCTGATATGAATATTGCGCATAGTTCCTTTACTGAAGAACACTCCGGTACCTGCGGTTCCATATAGCTGTATGTTGTTTATGAATGCATCCTGCAGGGTACAGGAAATAAAGACACCAAATCTGGCACATGTAATTACGTTCCTTACCGTGATCCCAAAGGTGTCTCCAAGCTGAGCAGGGCCGCTGTCAGAATAGTACCTTTGTTCTCCAATGCGCACTGCCGCTCCCGGGCGGAACCTATCCCCATCAGAACGGTCCAGTATATTTTCAACTATAATATTGTAAAGCTTCTTTCCACCATGATTCAGAAGCCTGACTATTGCATGATTGCCGGTAACATATGTTGAAACATTACGAACAATTACGCTGTGCAGATCAGGATCCATGCCTTCCACTGCTAATTGCCTTTCAGTCCTGCCGTCCAGGCATGTTAAGGCTACTGTATCATCGCCGGTGCAGCCGGTAATATTTTCAATTATAAAGCGGTTGCAGCCTGTGCGCAGATCAATACCATCCTGATTCGGAGCATTATTGTGAGCCATAAACTCAATATTTGATATCCTGCCTTCTGAAACATAGTGAAAGGTCATACCCCAGTGACGCTGGTTAATGATACGCATATTCTCAATTGTGACGCGTTCCGCATTATGAAAATGTATCATTGTGTTCTCTATTATTCCGGGCATGCCATTTGTAAACTGGGTTTTCTCTGTCAGGCCATTATGATTCCCGCCGTCCAGCACAGCATTGCCGATGCCGGTGATCCTGATATCATACTGCCGCCCTTCAATGGTCTTGCCAAGCGCCTTCCTGCCGTTAGAGTTCTTAAATACATTGCAAAACACCCCGTCTGCCAGGCGCAGGCAGCAATTATCCAAAATAACGACACTTCCTGTATGCAGCTCAACAGCCTTTGTAATGTTCCAAAAATCCTTTCCGGTACGTTTATTCCGCCTTGGTATTACTACCTTGGCTCCTGACTCAGCTGCTGCATCTACTGCGGCCTGAATCATGGCTGAATCACTGTCAAGGTTCATAAAATCATTGGGGCTGTAATATTCTTTTTCCATTCTTCAAAACCTCCATAATAATATGAATATAATTTTTATATAAGAAACCATTGACAGAATTGCAAAATGATATCAGCATTTTTACTTACGTTGACTTAATTCATGTCTTTAACAGATTTTCTTTGTATTAATTCGGGAGACAGTGTAACGTTCTGTACTACACTATATTTGGGAGAGTTAATTTTCTTAAATAAAAGCTTGAGGGCGATCTTTCCCATCTCGACAATAGGCCCGGCTACGGTTGTCAAAGGCGGATTACTGTAATCTGTTGACCTTATATTATCAATTCCTATAATAGAAATATCATCAGGCACCTTAAGTCCTTCATCATTAACGGCTCTAATGGCTCCGATTGCAATATCATCATATGCTGCCAAAACGGCAGTAGGCAGGCTTCCGCCGCTCATTAAGATATTGCTCATTGTTTCATAGCCGCATCGTTCAAACCTTTCACTGCTTACCTGTATCCATTTTTTGTTGATCTTTAATTTATTTTCCTCCATTACCCTCAAAAACGCTTCAAGCCTGGGATTTGATAATTCATCCCCAATGTACCCGATATCGGTATGCCCTTTTTCAATTAAATGTTGTACTGACAACTTTATTCCGTATTCATCATCAATCTTTATGCAGTCAAAATCTTTGGTTACAGCATTGGGAGATATTAAAACCAAAGGAGTTGAATTATGCTCCTTATATTGATTGAGAATATTATTTATCTCAAAGCTTTCAGATATAAATATTATGCCTTTCACTTGCATGTTAAGCAATTCTTTCAGATAATGTTTTTCGTTCTCAGGTTCAAAATCTGTAAAACAGATAATGCATAAATAACCTGCTTTTCGGGTTTCCTGGGCTATAATATTTATGATTTCCGTATAGTAATTGCTGGCAACCTCAGGACATATTATTCCAATAGTCTTAAAATTATTAATTGCGTGTTCATAATATGCTTCCGGTTTATCGCTTTTTTTATATTTATAGCCCAGCTCATCTGCAATTTTTTTGATCTGCAGCTTTGTCTGCTCACTTATATCCGAAGCATCTCTTAATGCTTTAGACACTGTCGAAACGTTTACACCGGCAATTTTTGCAATGTCCTTTAACGTGGCCAATTATTCATACCTTCTTTCATTACGCCTGCATAATCTTTTCAATATTTAAAACTATTTTATCGAAATACCGAGCATATTACAAGTGTTTAATGCTAAATTTTCGAAAACATAACGAGGTTTATATTTATTCTGTATTATTATGAAAAAGCTTGAAATTCCATTGTTTCAGCGAATAGAATTTCAAGCTTTTATCTGCCATGCATCTTAAATATTAAAAGACACCGGCTGTATATATGCTTGTGAAACTGCCCCAGGTGCCCATATGAAAGGCAGGCTTTTCATTGTCTTCTTCCCTGCAATCGTACCACAGCCGCTCCATCTCGAGTTCCTCTATGGAGGAAATTTCACCGGTCAGATAGGCCTCAATTCTGTCTTTAGCTGTGGAAAAGCGTGTCTTTAGTATACCATAACGTGCGTCCAGAATCTCCCAGCCGAAAGGCTTGTTATAAAGCAGCCAGACTTCCCTGTGACAGAGGCGCAGATCTTCCAGACGCTTTATTATCTCCTGACACTCATCAGCCATGTCTTTAAGAGTCTGTCTGTCACCAGCGTCATAAGCACGCTTAAGACGAACCCCAAAATCAGATTTTAGCTCAAGGACCGAAATAAGCTTCCGGGCAACATCAAATGCCGGCTTTATCAAGCCTGACTCAGGCCCAAGTTTCATAAAGTCTTTTGAAAGCTTTTTGTAAAAATCCCCGACATTAAGATGCTCAACATGTTTATCCACCAAACCTATAAGGGGATCGTTGTACAGTAGAAAACGGGTAGCATTTACATTGGTCAAGTCTCCTTCAGGATGCTCTGCTGCATCCAGTACAAGAAAGTCGTTATAATTGGCATTGCAGCATGTTTTAAATCGTTTAGCCGTCTTTTCCTCACAGTACTCTCCCGTATAGCCGTATTCTGCATATACCTGCAATCCCGCCAGGGACAAAATCAGATTAGATTCTGCTCCATTATGCCAGATGGTTGCCATAACTTCTTTTATGTTTTTTTCCTTGCATGCAGAAAGAGCCGGCAAGGTATTGTCAAGCGTACGTTTATATGCCGGAATGCCGCCCACCCATGTCCAGATTCCACCTGCAAACATTGTGTCTTCTCCCAGATCTTTATGCTTATCTATTATGGTAGTGTAAAAGTCCTTATTGTCGTGGTAGTAATCCCAAAAGATTTGCTGAATCCCTTCCGGTATCTTGTCAGTGATTTCCCTGGTAAAAACAACTTCAGTATCATAATCTATTTTTCTCTTAGTTAACATGCGGAAGAACATATCGCTCCACATCATAGGCTTAAAGCCGTAGTCCCTGGCAAGTTTCGTAATCTTTTCCAAATGTTCAAAGAAAATATCAGTCTGATGCCTGTAACCATTTCTCTCCAGGTATTGTCCTAAACCAAGGGCGTGAGCTTCGTCCATTCCCATATGAAGTCTCCTGCTGGTAAAACATTCCCTCAGCGTTTTCAGCATATCCTCAATAAAATCATATGTCTCTTTGGCTCCTACAAGCAGAATATTAGCTGTGTCGCGATATGGCTGAGTACAACTCCAACGCAATGCTGTAGCCAAATGCCCTAAAAATTGTACGCATGGAATCAGTTCTATTCCAAATAACAAAGCATACGCATCCATATCTTTAATTTCAGATTTAGTATACCTTCCCCTTGCATATCCAAAATAGGGACGAGATGGTATTTCATATGTATCTTCTGTATAGAGCATCAAAGTATTATGTCCCATCAGTGCCATCCGCCGTATCATATACTTTACGGTTTCCGGCCTCATGACCGCATTCCGGGACACATCAAGCATGGCACCGTTTTTAATAAAACAAGGAGTTTCTTTACAGAAAAATTCGGTTTTCCCTTCGCTCAAAGCCTCAAGCAGCAGACCCAGACCTCTGTAAAAACGTGCCGTGCCGCTTCCATAAGTAATAATCGCATTTTTATTCTGCAGCTCTACTTTAACAAGCTCTTCTTCTGTTTGCGAAACTTCAATACATACATCTGCTTCTTCTTTAGCAGAAAGTACCAGGCCAAGCTCGCCTGACAGTTCCCTGATACCGTTTAAAATCTTTTCTTCAGTATTAAAATATAGTTTCATGGCAGCCTCCTTATTACGGAATCTTTTGTTCAAAGCCGCTTCACATGATGCAATTCTCAATTTGATAATACCAAAAATATGTATTTATTACTAGCAATTTATTATGAATAATAGTAGAATATAAATAGATATCAGTCACAAATAAAACTGAAATGTACAGCATTTATATTTGTAATTTATATCTGTATACCGAGCATGTTTAATCCTATCTTTAAAACGAAAGCAAAATAATTATAGTTGCGAAAAAATGACAGAGGGTGAATTTATGTATCAGAATGATCTTTTTTGCATTCCTCACAGCTTTTTGGTGGTCGTTGATGATGTGGGCTGGTGGTGCGGTGATGATCACAGGTACAAAAACGGCCCTTCCCGTTCAGGCATTGGTAGAAGGCATCATATTGAAGACTACAAAGTGATAATTGAATTAGGGCGAAGCCTTAATATGCGAATCAAATGCGGATTCGTGGCCGGTGAATGGGACAGAAGCAATTTGCTTGCAAGAGTAAGAAATTCAAACAAATACGGCGCTCTCTGGGACAATGCATCCAGACTTGATCCGCAGATTGATGAAGCACGCGATATTATAAATTCCGAAAGTGACTACATGGAACTTGCCCTTCACGGGGTGATGCACATGTATTGGACAGACGAAGGAAATATGGAATATGCCGAATTTTATCAGACCGACAAAGAAAGCGGAAGAAATAAAATGACACCGCCTGATATCGTCAGGGAACATCTGGATGCATTCTTTGAAATCATGAGACAAAACGGTTTAACAACAGATATAAAAAGCTTTATTCCACCCTGCTTTAGATATGTATATTCTCCCGGCGATGATCACTTGTCATCAATACTGGCTGAGTATGGCATAAGGTATGTATCTACACCATATGCATCAATGGAATATACCACTGAAGAGAAACCGGTGGGAGCATGCGTTGAGAACGGCATTATAAATGTTGACCGCACAACCGATTTAATAAGCTGGTATGCAGTTGATGCCAATCCCCCTGATGTAGTGAAAAAAAGCTACTTCGGCATGCATTGGCCAAACTTCCTGAACAAGGATCCTGAAAAGAATTCAGAAACCGTAAAAAAGTGGATCAAATATTTCAAACAATATAAAAATAATTTTGAAATACTGCCTGCAAGAGATAATACTATGGGCTCTGTTCAAGCCCTTTATAAAAGATTTACTGATGCAGCATATTATGACGGCAGAATCACCCTGAACTTTAGTGAAGTGGATAAACAGGATGCAAAGGATCTCGATGGAATTCTGTACATAAATATAAAGAAGCCCTTTAAGCCAATACCTGACGAAAGCATAGAAACAGCATTATACGAAGAGCACGATAGTTACAATACTTATAAAATTACAAGGCGCAAACCTTTTGCTCCCGCGGCGGTTATAAACATAACAGAGTAATATGGCTTATTATTGAATACTGCAAAAGACAAGGGCCTGTTGCGAATAACATGCCATCGAAGGATTGTTAATGCACCAGGCCGTCAATTTACAGTCAATTAATTATATTTCCTCATCTCCATGTTCTGCTGTCCATGCCTTTGCTTCCTGATAACCCGGCATATCAAAAGCACCGAGAGCATTATTATGCAGGATAACCCCTTCAATTTCGCCTGCACGAATCAGTGCAAGATTGGAGTCCAGCTGATACCTTACTATTCTCGGTTCAGCATCAGTTCTAAGACCAAAATTCCACAGATAACAGCCAATCATCCGCTTTTTCCCCTTAGTCAGACTGAGAAACTTGGATGTATAAGCGAGGTATTGGATAATTGAAGGCTCATTCCAGAACCAAAATGAAACACCGTCGAATTCATCCAGATATGCCTTAATGCGTTCATCAGTATATTTAGCCGATCTATCACCCAGTGAAGGCATTTCATCTTTAACATTGCTTTGCGACATATCAAGCTGCCACTGGTAAAGCACAACCCACAGCTCATATCCTAATTGATTTAAATGTTTCCGCGCAGATTTTATATCATCCACGGAATACTGGGTCCAACCACCGCAATGGGAAGGTTCACAGAAAAAGTCATCAAAAATAAGCCGGTCTGTGGTTTTGGGAAAAAGCCGGGCTATGGAGAGTGATTTTTCAATTCTGTCCGCTCCCTTTTCTCCCCAGTCTTCAATACTGATACCCGTCTTAGCAATGCCTTCAATATCCCTGCTGTATCCCTCAATGTCCATGTAATGTCCGAATGGTACATAGAATACATTTCTGGCCCCTAAATCCCGCATTCCAACGGCCGGCTCCATAGGTTCTCCCACGCGGGGCTTGTGATCCCACCAGTCATCAAAGCAGGTTCCCGGATGCCCCCATATCCACAGCCTGTCTCTTACCCTATCACCCATTTTCTTAACCTCCTCAAAAGAATACTTGAAAAATATTCCATAAATTCATTGTAAATGATTTATAGAAAAATATCATTAGGTAAAATGATGTTTAAATTAGGATATTATGATAAACTTATGTGATTAAGTCTTACTCTTTGATAATATTTTACGTTTAATTTATATTTGCTATCACTATACCTAAATAGCCTCTGCTTCCAAATCAGATCGAATTACCTTCTTCTGTTTCCACTTGCCGCTTTTTAACCGAATTAAGTATAAGGTGCCTCTTATGGTCCAATCCATATACATGCCTATCCATACACCCTGTACTCCAAGCCCAAGCCTGATGCCCAGAACATAACCCATTACAATACGGCACAACCACATTCCTGCAATAGAGATGAGCATGGTGTATTTAACATCTCCTGCTCCGCGCAGTCCTGCAGGCAATACAAAAGCTGCAGACCAGAAAAGCGGAACCATTACAAGTGCAAGACGAACGATATCAACAGCAAGATCAATGACAATGGATTCTTTTGAATACAAAGATACCAAAAATCTTGATATAGGAAAAACGACTGCACAAACTATAAGTAAGCACAAAGAAGAAAATTTCACGAGATACAGCATGGTATCCTCTGCTTCCTCTATATTTTTCTTTCCCAGGCTCTGCCCTACCATAGTTACAATTACTATGCAAAATGCATTGCCGGGCACGTATACTATGTTTGCAATGGAATTGGCAATATAGTTTGAAGCAGTAGCTGCTGTGCCCATTCCTACAATAAATATTTGTGTGATCAATCTGCCTATGTTGAACAAGAGTGATTCAAAACCGGCCGGCAAGCCGACTCCGAAAACAGATTTCAAATAATTCATATTAAATCTGAAAAGCCAGATGTCTTTAAGATGGATAAGACTTGAGCCCTTGAAAAGAATAAACAGCATCATAACGGCGCCAAAAATTCGTGCAATCGATATGCCGATAGCAGCACCGGTAACTCCAAAACCGGGTATATTTAAGTAAAAATATCTGTTATTAAAACTTACTCCGTACATAAGAACATAGCTCAGTATAACATTTACTATGTTCATCAGCATGGTAACCTTCATGGGCGTCCTGGTATCTCCGGCACCGCGGAGAACTCCGCCTGCAAGTGAGGTGACAGCCATAAAAGGATAGGTTGCCAGTGTAATGATCAGATATATGTACAAGCCTTTCATAACCGCAGGCTCTGCCGAACCATACAAAAATTCAATAACGGGGTGTCGGAAAACATAGAGTAAAAAAGTGATGAACAAACCAAGACCAAAAATGGAAAACAGGGATTGTTTGGCAGCTTCATTGGCCTCTTTTTCTTTCTTTTGGCCTATGAAGTGAGCTACTACTACTGTTGCGCCAACAGCAGCATAGGAAAAGAAAGCAATAAAAATATTATGGATGGAATCAACCATACCTATGGCAGACACGGCTTCCTTTCCTATATTGCCTGCCATCATAGTATTTATAACTCCCATTAATACCAGAAATACCTGCTCAGTTATAACCGGTACAGTAAGTTTTACCACATCTTGTCTTATGCGCATTTTCACGTTTCCTATAAAGTTTTATTATTATAATAATTACGTTTTCTACTGCAAAAAGGGCCAAAAAAAGAATGTATATGCCATCTGGTGCTGTTTATAGCATACACTTTTTTCATCACTGTGACAACTATGCAAATCATAGAATCTGAAATTATTTTTCTTACACCCTCTTTGACAACAAAGTGATTTTATTAAAAACTCCCCCGGGTAAGCCGGGGGAGTTTTTAACATGAGGGAATTTCATAACTATACTTTTTCCGATGAAACGAAGGAGTATATCCCTAAATGCGGTAAGAAAAATTAATTCATATATGCCAAGAAAAAATTTAGTTACCTTTATCTAATATCATCCTTAAAAGGAGCAGACTGATCTTCTGAATAATCATGGGCCTTCGAAAAATGTTACTTTAGTTGCTTTATCGCTTTCTATAGATAGATTTACTGCAATGCAATAAAGTTATAGAGAACATGAACCCTGGTTTTCCTGATGCCCCATACAGTGATATCATTAAGGCCTAAGTTTTCTTTTAACCTGTCAAAGGTTCTTTTAACAGCAGTATGTTCATTATTTATACGCAGCCATTTGATTAATCCTCTACATAGATAAGCAAAATATCTTGGATTATCAGATATCTTTTTCCTCACCACATCGCCGTAATTTCTGGATGAGCACTGGTTAGTATCCAATGGATAGTTAACTTTACCTGTCATATAAGGGCAACGGATTTTATATATCCATTATCATAGCCCCTCAGTAGGCTATACGATATCCTATAGAACATAGAGGTATACAGTCAAAATCAAGGCCTTCTGGTAGTGCGTAGGTACTCATTCTATTTATAGGGATTATGGCCTGAGGATTAAGTCCGTATAATTGTGTAAAAGGATAGTGAGCCACAGACTCGTTTCCTCG
>ERZ773359.5904-NODE-5904-length-11312-cov-4.385804_pt1 | contig 11312 bp, 7 predicted proteins | sample MGYA00374955_ERZ773359 | MGnify/ENA primary metagenome ERZ773359 (study PRJEB29098, sample SAMN04486028) | biogas fermenter metagenome | study: EMG produced TPA metagenomics assembly of the Biogas fermentation microbial communities from Germany - Plant 4 DNA1...
CTATCTGGCGCTGCTGGAAAAGATTTTTTACAAGTGAAAGGGGTGGATTCAGACATGAGCGTGGCATAAACAAGCCGATATGACCGCTGGAAAACCTGACTAGATGCTTAGTCCGAACCGTGCTGCATAATGATCACTCACCTAAGGAGGAGGATTATAATGTTACCTGGCATGGAAACGGCCAAGCGTTTTTTCGGGGAGAAAACATTGCAACAGTTGCTGCGTTATCTTCAAACTAATCCCTTAAAGAAATTATCCAACATCCTGGAATTGGCCTCCAAGGCGGCACTCCTATCCGACCACCGCGACAAGATCAGGACGATCCGGGACGCCTACAACATCAATCCGGCAGTAAAGGAGTTCATCAGGCGCATTTTCATCGAATTGGATGAAAACGTGCGCTACCGGCTATTATTTAATTATTTCGTCAATGCCAGCTTAATCGGCGTGCCAAAGCAGCACCGCCTCTCCGCTGAATTGGGGGTCAGTGTGCCGTTTACGATCCTGATCGACCCGACCAGCAATTGCAACCTGCGCTGCCAGGGCTGCTGGGCGGGCGCTTACGAAAAGCACCATACGCTCTCATTTGAAGAGGTAGATCGGATCGTATCGGAAGCAAAGGAGCTGGGCATTCATTTTATCACCATGTCAGGGGGCGAACCCTTGCTGTGGCCGCACCTGCTCGATCTGGCGCAGAAGCATAGCGATGTGGCCTTCATGCTCTATACCAACGGCACGCTGATCGATGCGCAGATGGCCCGCCGCATGCGCGAAGCAGGCAACATCAGCCCGGCGATCAGCCTGGAAGGCTGGCGCGAAACTACCGATCGGCGCCGGGGGAAAGGTGTGTTTGATCGGGTCATGGCGGCCATGGATCATTTAAAGGAAAACGGGGTGGCTTTCGGGATCAGCGTGACTGTAACCCGCCACAACTGGGAAGAACTATTTTCGGATCAGTTCATCGATATGATCATTGAGAAGGGCGCCCTCTACGGCTGGTCCTTCCACTACATCCCCATCGGCAGCAACCCCGATTTTGATCTCATGCTCACACCGGAGCAGCGCGAAGCCCTGGTCCGGCGTGTTCGCCATATCCGCACGCACAAGCCGATCCAGATCGCCGATTTCTGGAACGACGGCCATCTGACCGGCGGCTGCATCGCGGGCGGGCGCCGCTACTTTCATATCAACGCCCGGGGCGACGTGGAACCCTGCGCCTTTGTCCATTTTGCCGTCGATACCATTTTCGGCAAGTCCCTGGTGGAGATCCTGCAAAATCCGATCTTCAAGGCTTACCAGAAGCGGCTGCCTTTCAGCGATAACTTGCTGCGTCCCTGCCCCTTAATCGACGTGCCGGAGGCGCTGCGCGAAATCGTGGGCGAAAGCGGGGCCAAAGAGACGCACCCGGGTGCCGCCGCCATCTTGGAGGGCGAGCATGCCCGCACCATGGACCGGGTTGCCGCCAATTGGAAGCAAAGGGCCGACCGGATCTGGGAAGCCGATACTGCCAAGAGCCAGTTAGCAGCGGAATCATAAAAACATTTTGCTTTTCAGAGTATACCCCATGCCCCCGCCGGGCGGGGGCACCGTCAGGGCGAAAAAACCTTTGTCGCTTGTCACTGAGACTGGAACGACTGTGAACGAGTGTGAATAAGGTCAGGGGACAGAGCGTATGCCTGTCCCCATTGGAGGTAGGGGCGTTTTAATTTTATCGGAGCGTGAAGGAGGTATGTGATCATGCCCTACGAGTTGGTGAAGAAGGCGGCGGCTGAATTTGCCCTTGATAAAGCTGTCCATTATGTAGCTCATGATCCGGAACGCAATCTCTTTACATTGCTCGATTTTGCCTCCCGTGTGGCCACCCGTCCTGAGCACAAGGATAGTATCCGGAAGCTGCGCGAACATTTCCAGAGTCAACCGCTGATTTTGGAGCAGGCCAAAAGACTGGCCAAAAACCCCAAGATGCTTTCCAAGTTCATGACGAACTGGGTTGCCAGTAACATGCTTGTAGGCAAAACCGTGCGCGAAAACCTTTCCCGGGAGCTGGGGGTTGCGGTGCCGACCCTGATCTTAGTTGACCCCACCTCTGCCTGCAATCTCCGCTGCCCAGGGTGTTGGGCGGGCGAGTATAAAAAAACAGACAGCCTGGAGCCGGAACTCCTGGACCGGATCTTCAGTGAAGCAAAGGAGCTCGGTATTTACTGGATTGTTTTCTCCGGCGGTGAGCCTTTTGCCTATAAGCCCCTTTTAGATCTAGTCGCCAATCACCCCGATATGGGGTTCATGGCCTACACGAACGGCACCTTGATCGATGAAAAAACAGCAGACCGCCTGGCGGAGCTGGCAAACTTTTCCCCGGCCTTTAGCCTGGAAGGGTGGAGGGAGCAAACCGATGCGCGCCGCGGGGCAGGAACTTTTGATAAAGTCATGCAGGCCATGGATCTGCTGAGGGAAAGGGGAGTCCTTTTCGGGGCTTCAGTGACGGTGACCAGGGATAATGTGGAGCTTCTTTTCAGCGATGCTTTCATCGATTTTTTAGTCGAAAAGGGTGTTGTCTACGAGTGGTCTTTCCATTATATACCAGTCGGCCGCAACCCGGATGTCAATCTGATGCTCACTCCCGAACAGAGAGCCTGGTTGGCCCGCCGGGTTCCCCAGCTGCGCAGGGAGAAGCCGATCCTGATTGCCGATTTCTGGAATGACGGAGAAGCTGTCAAGGGCTGTATTGCCGGAGGGCGGTTCTATTTTCATATCAATGCTGCGGGTGAGGTGGAGCCGTGCGCCTTTGCCCACTTTGCCGTGGACAATATTCGCGGTAAGAGCTTGAAAGAGGTGCTTCAAAACCCGCTTTTCAAGGCTTATCAGAAGCGCCAGCCTTTTAACGGGAACCATCTTGCCCCCTGCCCGATTATTGACCGGCCGCAAGCCCTGCGGGATATTGTGGCAGAAAGCGGCGCCCACCCCACTCATGAGGGTGCCGCAGATATACTCGAGGGAGAGCTGGCTGCCCAGCTCGACCGGGTTTCCGCCCGCTGGTGCCAGGAAGTAGAGAGGCTTAAAGCCTTAACGGGATCATGAGCTGCCAGGGACTTTATCCATGCTCGGCAATCTCGCTGCTGTCCAATGGCAGTAGATACTTTATATTGAAGAGGGGCTAAGAAGGCCAGGTCCAGGCTTGCCGGTTGCTTCGGTTGTAGCCGTTTATCTGGCGGGGTACTGCACGACAGCGTATGCTTAGAGTCTTGTTTTTTCCACTTTGATCCCGACCAGTTTCATCAGGGCCAGGGCATTGGCGGTCTGGGCCAGGCCTGGTTTTATTTTATAATCAAAATGAATCTCCCCGGCGCGAATTTCGTCCGTAAAGTGGTAATTGCGAATTGAACCCGGGTATTCTTTTTCCAGTTCTCCCAGCTCCAGGTCGTGTGTCGTAAGCATGCCGATCACATTTTGCCGGAGCAGCTGCCCGATAATATTGCGCGTCGCCAGGATGCGATCGCGGGGATTGGTGCCCCGGAATATCTCGTCGAGCAGGATCAGCAACGGGGCTTTGCGGGCGGCAGCGTCCATAATCATTTTCATGCGCAGCAGCTCGCCGTAAAATGTGGAGATTCCCTTTTCGAGGTTATCACTGCTATGCATCTTCGTATAAATCCGCATTAGAGAACACTCGCATTCTGCCGCACATACAGGGGCGCCGGCATAGGCCAGGACCAGGTTGACGCCCACGGTGCGCAAAAATGTGCTTTTCCCCGACATATTCGACCCGGTGATCACGATAAAGCGGCCTGCGCCGGAAAGGGAAATATCATTGGCCACTCGCTTCGCGGGGGCGATGAGGGGGTGGCCCAGCCCTTTGGCCTTAAGCGCCGGGGGGCCGGCCTTTACCCGGGGGAATACCCAGCGGGGATGATCATGGCAGAGTCCGGCCAGGCTGGCCAGCGCTTCGATCTCCGCAGCCGCTGCGAACCAGCCGCGCACCGCCCTGCCGTAGTTTTTCTGCCAGTCATCGAGCATTTTCAGCGTCCACAGATCCCAGAGGAAGGCATATTTAAGGACGAGGTAGATGAGGCTGTTGCTGAAGCGCAGGTTATTCCGTTCTGCGATCCGGACTAGCTGGTGCACGCAGCCTGAAGCCGGCTGTCCGGCGGAAAAGAGGCGTTTCCGCAGCGTTTTCAGGAGCGGCGCTTTAAACTTTTCCTGTTCGATGTAGCGCAGCAATGCCGCGTAGGGTTTAAGGCGCCGCATAGCCTGGTCTGTGGCGGTAAAACGCGCCAGGTTTTTTTTCTCTCCCGGCAAGGCTGCCGCAATTTGCATGGCCAGCAGAATCAGCGCCGGCAAATAGGGAAGGAACCCGAGGAAGCCCAGGGCAAAAAGGGAAAAGGTGAGCGCTGGCAGAAACAGCAGCATCGATTTCCAGCCCAGGGGATAAACCTTGCTTTCGGCCCAGGCCAGGACCGTTTGCGGATCCTGCCGTTTAAAAAAATCATCCATCCCCGCGGCCTGGAAGTATTGCCGGAAATCCAGGCGCCCGGCCAGATCGGCTACAGCTTCCTGCCGCAATTTAATTTGCTCCGGCGCCTGCGGGCGGCTCAACTGTTCCGCCAGGAGCCGTTCCCCCTGAAAAGAGATGGTGTCGTTGAGATATTGAAACAACGAGCCCTGTCCGAAGATATTCAGGTCGGTGCTATAGGGGTGGTCATCATCGGTGTAGCGCTCGCCCCGCCCGGCAAAGCCGGTCCATTTTCCTTCCAGGCGCAGGCAGGCCTTCTCATTAACCTGCACCAGTTTTTGCAGAAACTCCATCTCTTCTTTCAGGCGGATATGCTTGATGACCAGCAGCACGAAAACGGCCGCGAGCAGGAGTGCCGCCAGGTAGAAGCCGGCGCGAGCGGTGTATACGCCGTAAGCAAAAGCCCCTGCGGCAAGGATAAAGAAGAGCAGGCGCAGCCAGGAAATGCCGTTGCTTTTGCTTTGCGCCCGCCCCAACTTTTGCCGGAACAGGGCCTGGCGCCGCCGGTAAAGATGAAGCGGATTGGTAGGCAATGGTTCACCTCCGTGCAGGGGGCTGCTTACTCCATTTTTTACTGGATCTTATTATAACAGAACCAAGGCCAGCCTGCGAATCGCCCGGCTGAAAGCCTGCAAAAAGCCGGCACCGGGGCTTTTTAGGAAGACCAAAATTACATAAGGTGGAAATTCCTAATTCTGGAATAACAACGCCAGGAGCCTTGCCAATTTGACATAAGTAGTAGTTTTATTGTACAGTAATGAATAGTTTTGTTTTTGACCCTAAACTTGATGGAGGGATTATGTCCAAAATAATCATTGACGGCCTAACCAAAGTATTTGGTAACAACCCGGCCAAAGCCTTGCAGATGTTGGAACAGGGGTTTTCTAAAGATGAAATCCTGCAAAAAACAGGCCAGGCGGTCGGTCTGAATAACGTCAGCTTTACAATCGAGGCGGGGGAAACCTTCGTGGTCATGGGTCTTTCCGGAAGCGGCAAATCAACACTAATCCGCTGCATTAACCGCCTCATTGAACCGACACGGGGGAAGGTTTTTGTTGACGGGGCAGAGGTGACTGCCATGAATGAGCAGGAGCTGCGCGAATTTCGCCGCCATAAGCAAGCGATGGTCTTCCAGCAATTTGCCCTCTTTCCGCATCGCACGGTGCTCGAAAATGCCGCTTTCGGCCTGGAGATTCAGGATGTGGGCAGGCCGGAACGGTTTGAACGGGCCAGGGAAGCCCTGGCGCTGGTCGGCTTAACAGGGTGGGAGGATAGCTATCCGCACCAGTTGAGCGGCGGCATGCAGCAGCGGGTCGGCTTAGCGCGGGCCCTTGCGGTCAGTCCTGATATTCTCCTCATGGATGAAGCCTTTAGCGCCCTGGACCCGCTGATCCGGCGGGAAATGCAGGATGAGCTGTTGGAGCTGCAGGAGAAAATGAATAAAACAATCTTTTTTATTACCCATGATCTGGACGAGGCTTTGAAAATCGGCGACCGGGTAGCGCTGATGAAAGATGGAGCGGTGGTGCAGATCGGCACCCCGGAAGAAATTCTCACCCACCCTGCCGACGAATACGTGGCCAGGTTTGTGGAAGATGTGGACCTCTCCAAGGTGCTCACTGCGGAGGGGGTCATGAAAGACCCTGAAGTGCTGGCCTTTCCTAAGGACGGCCCCCGGGTAGCGATGCGCAAAATGAAAGATAAAGGCATCTCCAGTATTTTTGTCGTGGATCGGAATCGCCGGCTGCTAGGCTATGTGCTGATGGAAGAAGCGGCAAAGGCAGCCGACCGGGGAGATCCGGACCTGACTAAAATTATGCGCACCGATTGCATTAAGGTCCCGCCGGAAAGCACTTTAAACGAGTTGTTTGAAAAGTCCGCCACTTCCGTAGTCCCCCTTGTAGTAGTCAATGAAGCCGGCCGGATCCTGGGCATTATTATCCGGGGCGTGCTGCTGGCGGGGCTGGTAAAGGAGAATTACGCCAATGATTGAGAAAATCTTAAATCCGCTGGAGTATTTGCCCCGTTTGCCTTTAGGAGAGGGGATAGAGGTGGCGATTGAATGGCTGAGAGTGCATCTCAGCCCTGTTACCCGGGCGTTATCGGAGGTCATGCAATCGCTGATCGTCAGGATGACTGACGGCTTGATCTGGCTTCCTCCGTTAGTGCTAATCATTTTATTCTCCTTGATTGCCTGGCGTTTGAGCAACCGTTCGGTAGCCGCCTTCAGTTTTGCCGGGCTGATACTGATTTATAATTTTGGGCTCTGGCCCGCCGCGATGCAGACGCTGTCCCTGGTTGTTTTGTCCGCCGTTGTTTCGATCTGCATCGGCATCCCCATGGGGATTGCCGGGGCGCGCAGCGAAACATTCCACCGCATCGTCTGGCCGGTGCTGGACCTGATGCAGACCCTGCCCGCCTTTGTCTACCTGATTCCGGTTGTCTTTTTCTTCAGAATGGGCGAGGTGCCGGCGGTCATGGCCACGGTGGTCTTTGCCATGCCTCCGGTCATCCGGCTTACCGGCCTGGGAATACGACAGGTGCCGAAAGAACTGGTTGAAGCCTGCGGTGCCTTTGGAACCACCGAGTGGCAAAAGCTGGTTAAGGTGCAGCTCCCGCTGGCCATGCCCACCATCATGGCCGGTGTAAACCAGTGCATCATGCTCTCATTATCCATGGTCGTCATTGCGGCCATGATCGGCGCTCCAGGTTTGGGAACAAAGGTGTGGGGAGCAATCCAGCGTTTGAATATCGGAGGTGGTTTTGAAAGCGGTTTGGCAGTGGTTGTTTTAGCTATTATTCTCGACCGGATTACTCAAAATCTGCAGAATAAAAAGATCCAAGGATAATCGCTAAAACACTCACTGTAGAATAAATCTACGAGGAGTGAAGCAGTTGGTTTTAAAAGGAAAGGGTTTTTGGGTGGCTGTAGTGGCAATCGTGGTACTGGCCTTTGGCCTCACCGGTTGCGCCGGAGATGGAGACGGGGGTAATGACAAGGGACAGGGCCAGGCAGGTGCAAGAATAATCGGCATCGACCCCGGCGCCGGAATTATGTCTGCTACTGAAAAAGCGATTGAAGAGTATAATCTCAACGTGGCTCTGGTCGAAGGCAGTGATGCGACCATGACCGCGGCCCTGCAGGACGCCATCAACCGCGAGGAATGGATAATCGTGACCGGCTGGTCGCCCCACTGGAAATTTTCCCGGTGGGACTTGAAATACCTTGAGGATCCGAAGGGCATATTCGGCGGTGATGAAACCATTGAAACAGTGGCCCGGCTGGGACTGGCCGAAGATATGCCGGAAGTATATGCGCTACTGGAGAAATTCTCCTGGACCGATGCGGAGATTGGGGCAGTGATGGCCATGAACATGGAAGGCGGAGACCCGGCGGAAAACGCCCGCATCTGGGTGGATGAAAATCAAGCGCTAGTGCAACGGTGGCTGCCCGATGAAGAATTGGCCTCTGCGGAAAAGGGCGATGTGACCATTCTTTACGTGGAATGGGAATGCGCCACCGCCAGTACTCATGTGGTGAAGGCTGTACTCGAAGATCTGGGCTATAACGTGGAAGTAAAATCAGTGGCCGCAGCCTTGATGTGGCAGGGACTGGCCCAGGGAGACGGCGATTTCTGCACCACCGCCTGGCTGCCGCTGACCCACGGACAATACCTGGAAGAGTTCGGCGACCAGGTTGACATAGTGAACACCAACTACGAAGGGGCCCGTATCGGCCTGGTAGTCCCGTCGTACGTGGAGATCGATTCGATTGAAGAGATTAACGATAACATGGATAAATTCACTTACTAAAAGGATAAGGTCTAAAATAGCGAGATCAAAAGGCCCGCGCTCACGCGGGTCTTTTTTTGGCGCCCGGCAGCTCACCGGATCAAGGGGCGATTCTCTTGATCTTTAGATAGAACAGCAAGGACAACAGCCTCCCGGTGGCCTTCCCCCTGGGCTGTTTTATTGCCCCAGTAGAATATGGTAGAATATTGAATAAGAAAAGATTGCCGGAGCCGGGAGGTGGCTTCCATGCTGCTCGGTATTGATGTGGGGGGGACCTCCACCGACGGGGTGCTGCTGCACGAAGGGGTTTTGCTCAAGAGCGTGAAAAGGCCCAACGACAGTTCCGACCTGGCGGAGACCATTTTTACAGTGCTCGATGAGCTGCTGGACGGCCGTGAGGCGGGGGCCGTGCGCCGCCTGGTGATCAGCACCACCCTGGTCACAAACATCCTGGCCACGGGCAGCGGGGCCAGGACCGCACTGATCCTCATCCCCGGCAGGGGACTGCCCTTTGAATATTACCGCATCGCCCCCGATACCTATTTCCTGAAAGGCAGCATCGATTTCCGGGGCAATATTACCGAGGAAATAGATCCGGCTGAAGTGGAAAAGGCCGTTCAAGATATCCGCCGGAAAGGGATTGAGCGGATCGCCGTGGCGGCGAAATTTGCCCAGCGCAACCGCTCCCTGGAGCAGGAGATTGCCCGGATGGTCGGCCGCCTTCATCCCGGGGCAACGATGGTCTTGGGGAGCGAAGTGGCCGGCAGGATGAATTTTCCGCGCCGGGCGGTGACAGCCTACTACAGCGCGGTGACCGCCCCGGAATGGGGGAAGTTCGCGGACCGGGTGGAGGAGGCCGTGCAAAGGCGCGGCTTAAAAGCGCCGGTCCATATCCTGAAGGCGGACGGCGGCACCATGCCGCTGGCAGTATCCAGGCGGAATCCCGTGGAGACGGTTTTTTCGGGCCCGGCGGCCAGCGCCATGGGCGCCGTGGCCCTGAGCCGCCGGCAGGAGAACGCGGTCATGATCGATATGGGGGGCACGACCACGGACATTGCCCTGCTCATCGACGGCGTGCCGCTGCACGCCTCGAAGGGGGCCCGCATCGAGGGACGCTTCACCCATATCCAGGCGCTGGCCCTGCGCTCGCTGGCCCTGGGGGGCGACAGCGCCGTCAAAGGCGCGAACGGGCAGGCGGAGATCGCCGCGCAGCGGCTGGGCCCGGCGGCCTGCCTGGGCGGTCCGGCGGCCACGCTCACCGATGCCGTCGCCTGTCACCGGGGCCTGGCCATCGGAGATATGGCCCGGGCCAGGGAGAAAATTGCCGGGGAAGCCGCCCGGGCGGGCTGCGAGCCGGACCCCTTTGCCGCCGCGGTGACCGAAGAGGCGCTCGCGCGGCTGGAGCGCCTGATCCTGGAAATGTTTCGCGAATGGGAAGACGAACCGGCCTACAAGGTCTGGGAAATTGTGCACCGGCGCAGGTTCCGCCTTGACCGGATTATCGGCATCGGCGGCGCGGCGGAGCTGATCGTGCCGCTGCTCGCGGAAAAAATGGGGGTGCCATGCATGGTGCACCGCCTCGCGCCGACGGCGAATGCCCTCGGCGCGGCGGTGGCGCGGCCGACCCTGGCGGTGTCCCTCTATGCCGATACCCAGCAGAAGCGCCTCCTGATCGACCAGGAGGGTATCGAAGAGAGGATCGCCGATCCGGACGCCTTCCAGTTGGACGACGCCAGGGAAAAAGCAGTGGAGCACCTGGCGCGGCTGGCCGCAGCCAAGGGGATGGTTGCCTGCCTGCACGGCGTGCGCGTGCAGATGGCGGAGCAATTTAACATGATCCGCGGTTACAGCCGGGTCGGCAAGATCTTCCAGGTGGAGGCGCAAATCGTGCCCGGCCTGATCGACGAATTCAAGGGGGTGGCGAAATGAAGCCGACCGGCCTGCTTTTTTTCCCCGCTTTTGACTGGGCCATCTCGCCTTCGCACCCGGAGCGCGAGGAGAGGCTGCTCTATACGCGGGACCAGATCTTTGAGGAAGGGATCATGGATCTGCCGCAGATCCGCGAATACCAGCCCCGCCTGGCGGAGCCGCAGGATATCGCCCGCGTGCATTTTTGCGTGCCCTCCATTGACGAGATCGCGACTGAAGCGCACCGGGTCGCCGCCGGCGGGGCGCTGGTATTGGGCGACGCCTTTGCCGCCGGCGAGGTTAAAAACTGCTTTGCCATCATCCGCCCCCCGGGGCACCACGCCATGACGGTTGCCCACGGCAACCGCGGCTTCTGCAATATCAACAACGAGGCGATCCTGATCGAATACCTGCGCCACAAATACGGCTTGCGCCGCATTGCCATAGTCGATACGGACGTGCACCACGGCGACGGCACGCAGGAGATCTATTACCATGACCCCGACGTGCTCTTCATCTCCTTTCACCAGGACGGGCGGACCCTCTACCCGGGCAGCGGCTTTGTGGATGAACTGGGCGGTCCTGCGGCGGCGGGCACCACGATCAACATTCCCCTGGCGCCGTATACCACCGACGAGGGGATCCTCTACATCTTGGAAGACCTTATCCTGCCCATTCTTGAGGAGTTCAAGCCCGAACTGGTGGTCAACTCGGCGGGGCAGGATAACCATTACAGCGATCCTCTGGCCAATATGCGCTTTACCGCCACCGGCTATGCAGAGCTGAACAGGAGACTGGCCCCCCATATCGCCGTGCTCGAGGGCGGCTACTCCGTGGAGACAGCCCTGCCCTATATCAACCTAGCCCTGATCATGGCCATGGCCGGGATCGATTATTCCAACCTGCGCGAACCCGACTACGAGCCCGGCGCCTTTAAGGAAGATCCCGCCAACATTGCCTACCTTAAAAAGCTGGCCACGCTGCAACTGGAAAACTTCCGCCGGCGCGAAGAGCTGCAGGCCGCCGCCATGAAGAAGCTCGGCGAGGTCTATACTGCTGTCAAGCAGATCTATTACGATACCGACAATATCTACGAAAACCA
>ERZ773359.5908-NODE-5908-length-11303-cov-4.057432_pt1 | contig 11303 bp, 7 predicted proteins | sample MGYA00374955_ERZ773359 | MGnify/ENA primary metagenome ERZ773359 (study PRJEB29098, sample SAMN04486028) | biogas fermenter metagenome | study: EMG produced TPA metagenomics assembly of the Biogas fermentation microbial communities from Germany - Plant 4 DNA1...
ATCTCTCGCGAAAATGCCCAGGGAAGTCGATCCCCTCAAGAGCCGGGTAATCGTCCACCAACACTCTGCCAGCCCGCACCACTCCCGGCAGAGCGAAGGCCGCAACCTTGATCTTTGGGTGTGCCTGGAGGGCGGCATCTACCATAGTTTCGAAGCTGATCAGCTCGATCTGGTCGAAGCTCTTCTCATTCGTGGCAATGGTCTCACCGTAGAGAGTGCCCACAGAGGATCGGATGAGGTGGGTCCCATTTCGCACCTGTGCGGAAAGCGCCAGAATATGGGCAAACTCCGCATTGAAGACGTATGCTTGAGAGGGCCGTCCACCGGTCCCTGAAAGGCGTCCTCCTAAGACAACTTCTCCTGTTTCCACAAAACCCGAGAGAATGCTTGCTACGGTCGCAAAGCTCAGACCTGTGCGCTGAGATAGCTCCTTTACGGAAGCGGTTCTAAGTGCCCACAGTTCCCACAATACAACCTCTGCATTGACCTGCTTTACGTCGAGCATGTTGACACCCACAGCCTCATCCCACCATTATTTTGGTACTTAAAATAACTCCCAAAATAAGTCTACGCAACCAAACCAATCGCGTCAAGTACTCCGCGGCGCGTATGCCATGCAGTTCAGCGGAAATAATAGGATCGACTATATGTAAGGAGGGTTCACTATGAACTGGCTGGCCAGAGTTGCCCTTGTCTTAGTTATTATCGGTGCGCTGAATTGGCTGCTTGTGGGAGTGTTTCAGTGGGATCTGGTGGCGGCTCTGTTTGGTGGGAATACCCTACGCGATGCTTCCATGCTCAGCAGGGTTGTCTATACCTTAGTGGGACTATCCGGTCTTTACTGTATCTCTTTGCTCTTTGGCGACAATCGGGTTACAACCGATTGAATATAGTTTGAGGAGGTGCAGTTACGTAACGGCCACGCAGAACAGCGTGGCCGTTCTGCGCGCTTGCTGCTCAGATCGGAGTAAGACGCCTTTCCAGAACAAGGGAATTATTGGTCCAGGGCGTATATTATTAGGGAGTGTAGAGGAGGTGTCCTAATGTATCTGCTAAGCGGTCTCAGCGAACTCAGCACTGCCCTATCCCGGTCCATCAGTCCAGAAAACTTCACTGGTGAGAAGGGCAGAGGTGGGATGGCAACCACGGGTACTGGGGAAGGTCCAGCACGGGAGCTGGGTCAGGGCTGGAAGGTTTCCCCTTCTGTGATCATCAAGCCGGGAGAAACGTTTACTATGGGCGAGATTAGGGAGTCAGGCGTAATCCAGCACATCTGGCTGACTTGTTTCCCTGCCCACTGGCGCAGCCTGGTTTTCCGAATCTACTGGGATGATGAGGAGACTCCGTCGGTGGAAACCCCAGTCGGAGATTTCTTCTGCAATGGTTGGTGCGAGCGGAGCAACGTTAGTTCCTTACCTATCTGCGTCAATCCAGCGGGAGGAATGAACTCTTATTGGGAGATGCCTTTCCGTAAGTCTGCTCGCCTAACTATGGAGAACATCGGTCGGAAAGAGGCGGTGCTGTACTACCAGATTGATTACTGCCTCACACCTATTCCAGATAACGCGGGTTATCTCCATGCCCAGTTCCGCCGGAGCAACCCCCTGCCATACAAGGAAGTCCATACAATTCTAGATGGAGTGAAAGGACAGGGTCACTATGTGGGCACCTACCTAGCTTGGGGAGTGAACAACAACGGCTGGTGGGGCGAAGGGGAGGTCAAATTCTACATCGACGGGGACAGGGAGTTCCCCACAATCTGCGGAACGGGCACAGAAGACTACTTCGGCGGGGCCTGGAACTTCGAACACCCCCAAGGCCAGTACGGTATTTATTCCACTCCCTTCCTAGGGCTCTCACAGGTGATCAAAGGGGACGGCTTGTACCGCTCGCAGCAGCGGTTTGGCATGTACCGCTGGCATATCCCCGATCCCATCCGCTTTCAGCAGGACTTGCGGGTCACGATCCAAGCCTTGGGTTGGCGGTCGGAAGGCCGCTATCTACCGCTGCAGGATGACATCTCTTCCTTAGCCGTTTGGTACCAGTCTGAACCCCATGCGCCGTTCCCGGCGTTGGGCGATGCCAATTATCTAGAAGTAATCTGAGTGGAGGTAAGCGTATGAGCTATTGGGTGGAGCGCATCCGGGCGCAGTTGCGCTATGCGAAGGAACTGTGTGCGGCGGGAGTCACGTCTGGCACTGATGTGGTGCAGGCGGTGGAGGGCTATCTAGAGGAGCAGCTCAAGACTCACGGGGCTGTGACCAACGCGGCGGCGCAGGAGGCAGAAAGGCGTCTGGCTGCTCACTTTGGCGAGGCAGCCAAGGGCTTCAGCATCATCTGCGTCGGCCACGCCCACATCGATATGAACTGGATGTGGCGCTATGACGAAACTGTCTCTATTACCCTAGAAACCTTCCGCACTGTTCTCGACTTGATGAACGAGTACCCCGACTTCACCTTTTCCCAATCCCAGGCCTCGGTCTACGAGATAACAGCCAAGTACGATCCGGAAATGCTGGAGGAAATCAGAGGGCGCATCCGCGAGGGCCGCTGGGAGGTAACCGCGGCCACCTGGGTGGAGGCAGACAAGAACATGCCGTCCGGGGAGAGCGCAGCGCGGCATCTGCTTTATACCAAACGCTTTTTGGCAGAACTGCTGGATATTCCCGGTGAAGGTCTGGATTTTGATTTCGAACCAGATACATTCGGGCACAGCGTCAATGTTCCCGAGATCTTGACCAAAGCTGGGGTGAAGTATTACTACCACTGCCGCGGCTATGCCGGCCACAACTTGTACCGCTGGCAGTCACCCTCGGGCAGCAGCATCCTGGTCTACCGGGAGCCTCACTGGTACAATGCAGCCGTTAGGCCTGACTGGGCGTACTATGTTCCTCAGTTCTGTGTGCAGCACGGTCTTAATGCGATGCTGCGCGTATATGGTGTGGGCGATCACGGCGGTGGGCCTACGCGGCGTGATCTGGAACGAATCATTGACATGAACACTTGGCCAGTTTTCCCCAACCTGCGGTTTGGTACGTACCGTGAGTTCTTTGCTCTCGCAGAAGCGATCAAGGATAAACTGCCTGTAGTGGAAGGTGAGCTGAATTTCGTCTTTACGGGCTGCTACACGTCTCAGAGCCGCATTAAGATGGCGAACAAAGTGGCAGAGAACGCCTTAGGCGAGGCGGAATTGTTCCAAGCCTTCAGCCACACTGCCGCGGATGCCCCGGCCGCCCCAGCGCGCATGGCAGAAGCATGGCAGAAAGTACTGTTCAACCAGTTCCATGATATCATCCCTGGATCAGGCATCATCGACACGCGGGAACACGCCATGGGTACGTTCCAGATGGCTATGGCAGAAGCAGGCACGGCGAAGCTGAAGGCTCTGCGCCAAATCGCCAGCGCTATTGACACCAGCCCGCTTGCACTGGAGGAGGAGCCAAGAGATTCGGTCGGTGAAGGCGCTGGGGTAGGTTTTGGACTGCCCGCGTTCCGCATTTCCCAAACCTCCCGCAGCGGCGGCAGGCAGCGTTTGTTCCACGTGTTCAATTCGGCCCCTGTTGATCGCTGTGAGCCTGTAGAGATAGTGCTGTGGGATTGGCAGGGAGATCTAACCAAACTGATGGTCACAGACGGCAAGGGCGAAGTCGTTCCTCACCAGATTTTGGACTCCGGCGTGCATCGCTACTGGGATCATTCCTACGTCCGGATCCTGGTGCAGCTTGAGGTTCCGGCCTGCGGGTATGCAACCTGCCTTGTTCACGAAGACAGCCGCGAAGACCTGCCAAAGCCGCTGCCGTCCGATCCGCGCCTGGACATACCAGACGAGTTTGTGCTGGAGAACGAACAGATTCGGGCGGAGTTCCATCCCCAGACCGGGGTGCTCAGATCACTCGTGGTAAAAGCGACGGGGCAGGAACTCATCGACCAAAGCCGCGCTGGCGGCCGCTTCCGGCTGATTACGGAGGATGATGCTAAGGGCATGACCTCGTGGCGGGTGGGCCGGTATATGGAGATCGAGGACCTGACTCGCGGCGTGCGGGTGAAGAAGGTGGAGTACGGCACAGCGGGCCTCCGGCAATCCATTTCTTTTGAGACCGAGTTTGGCCGCTCGAAGCTGGTGGTCGTGGTGTCTCTCGATCGCGGCAGCACCAGACTCGACTATGATGTAGAGTGTCACTGGCATGAGCGGGGCCGTCCCGGCGAGGGGATTCCGCAGCTCAACTTCTACCTCCCCCTCGGCTATGATTGCCAGGCGTACCGCTATGACGTGCCCTGCGGCACAGTAGACCGGCCTGAGCTGGAACATGATGTCCCTGCTAACAGCTGGGCGTGGGCCGTAAATGGTGATGAGGCGGGGAAATCCCTGGCCATCCTCTCCAGAACAAACTATGGCTTTCGCGGGTGCCAAAGCAGCCTCAGCTTGGCTCTCGTGCGGAGCTCGTTCGACCCAGACCCCGATCCGGAGTACGGTGTCCACCAGTTCAAGTTCACGCTGCATGTTGTGGATGCGGCAGCATCTAACCAGAGTGTGATTCAGGCTGCCCAGGCCTACAACCAGCCCCTGACAGCGCTATCGGTAAAGCCCACCGGCGGCGGAAGCCTCCCCTTGGCAGGCAGTTTCATGCGGATCAAGTCAGGAACAGCCGCTCTATCGGCTGTCAAGCTGCCTGAGGACGGTCCAGCTGGAAGAGTGATTGTGCGCCTGTATGAGACGGAGGGTACCGATTCCCGGGTGACCCTCGAGTTCCAACGGGATGTCCTGAGCGCAGAGTTTGTGGATCTCACCGAACGAGGGCTGGGCAGCGAGGGCATCGAACTTGCTGGACGAGAGCTGTGCTTCCCGATTGCACATCACAGCCTAGTGTCCGTGAAGGTGCAGCTGAAGGAAGAATAGCAGGGACGCCGTGCCCTAAAGTGGGAAGGTGAGTGGCTGTGCGCGTAAACCATGGCAACCTGGTGGAAATTCTCACTGAAGAACTAGCCCAGGTAAAAATAACGGATATCCACACGCACCTCTTTTCGGCCGATTTCGGCGAGCTCTGTTTGTGGGGGATTGATGAACTCTTGACTTACCATTATCTAGTTGCTGAGTTCTTCCGCTGGTCCTCCATGTGCTATCGCGAGTTCTTCGTGCTTTCGAAAGAAGAGCAGGCAGATCTGATCTGGCAGACCCTCTTCTTGGACCATTCGCCCGTGAGTGAAGCACAGCGGGGCGTGCTGACTGTGCTTCGCTCCCTCGGGTTGGATGTGGGAGCTCGGGACCTGGCAGATTACCGCGCTTATCTCCGCAGCCTTGACAGGCGTGCCATCATCGATATGGTGTTGGAGATTTCCGGCGTCGAGACAGTCGTGATGACGAACGATCCCTTAGACCCCATTGAGCGACGAGTGTGGGAAACGGTAGGCAACAGTGATCCCCGCTTTCGCGCCGCGCTGCGGGTCGATGGGCTGCTGAACGATTATCACACTGCTCGCGAGGGGCTGCAGAGCTTGGGATACGAGGTGGGTGCAGTCTTGGATGTTAGGTCCGCAGGGGAGGTACAGCGTTTCCTCAGGGAGTGGCTGCGGCGCATGGACGGAATCTATCTGGCTGCATCGCTGCCCTATGATTTCTCCCTTCCCGAAGAGACTCTGCGGGCGCGGCTCATTGAAGAGTGCGTTCTGCCGGTTTGTGCCGAGCTCAGCGTTCCCTTCGCACTTATGATCGGCACCAAGCGGCAGCTGAATCCAGAACTCCGTTTAGCTGGTGACGCACTGGGTCGGGGAGACGTGCGGGCCGTTGAGTACCTCTGTGCCCGCTATCCCGATAACAAGTTTTTAGTTACGATGCTGTCCCGGGAAAACCAGCACGAGCTGGCGGTAGCTGCCCGGAAGTTCCCTAATCTGCTTGTCTTCGGGTGCTGGTGGTTCCTGAATAACCCGAGTCTTGTGGAAGAAATCACCCGCCTGCGCCTGGAAACGCTGGGGCTTGCCTTCGTTCCTCAGCACTCCGATGCCCGCGTCGTGGAGCAGCTGATCTATAAATGGAACCATGCAAAAGACGTTATCTCCACGGTCCTTGCAGACAAGTACAGCGATCTCTTGGACACCGGTTGGACGCTGACCCGAGCCGAGATCGGGCGGGATATCAAGGACCTATTTGGAGGCAATTTCTGGGCTTTTGTAGAGAAATAGACGGAGAGGTTCAATGGGCAACACAGTTGACTTAACTACAGGCAGTATCGGCAAGAGCCTCACGAAGCTTGCGGTGCCAATTATCGGTACTTCTTTTGTGCAGATGGCCTACAACCTGACTGACATGATGTGGGTGGGGCGGATCGGCTCAGGCGCGGTAGCCGCGGTGGGGACAGCAGGATTCTTCACGTGGCTGGCTGGGGCAGTGATCATCTTGGCCCGTACAGGGGCTGAGGTGGGCGTAGCTCAGTCTGTGGGTAGGAGAGATATGCGTCAGGCAAAAAGCTATGCCCGCCACAGCATCCAGCTGATCGTTTTCCTATCCTGCCTGTACGGCCTCGCCTTGGTGTCGTTCAGCAGGCCCTTGATGGGTTTTTACCGCTTAGGAAGTCCCATCGAGGACGCGGCTCGAATTTACTTGACCATTGTAGCTTTCGGCATGCCCTTCTTTATGCTGAACCCTGTTCTCACTGCCATCTTCAATGGAACAGGGGATAGCGCAACGCCTTTTCGTGTGAACACCTTTGGCTTGGTTTTAAACATGATACTGGACCCGATCTTCATTTTCGGCCTCGGTCCCATACCCCGCATGGAAACGACTGGGGCGGCCGTCGCGACTGTCATCGCCCAGCTGGTGGTTACAGCAGTCTTTTGCGGCCAAGCGCGCAAGCGTCCGGAGCTGTTTTCTGGCCTTAACCTCCTGCGGATACCCGAGGCAGCTCGGATGAAGGAGATCGTGCTGCTTGGTCTGCCTGTCGCTGTGCAGAATGCTCTGTTTACCACCGTGGCTATGATCACAGCCCGGATCATCGCCCACTGGGGCGCCCTGCCCGTTGCTGTGCAGCGCGTCGGCTCTCAGATTGAGTCCATTTCCTGGATGACAGCCAGCGGCTTCCACAACGCCATGAGTGCGTTTGTGGGGCAGAACTACGGTGCCAAGCAGTGGGAGCGGGTGAGGAAAGGTTACTATGTTGGATTGGGCCTCGTTTCTGTAGTTGGCCTCTTTGCCACGTTCCTGCTGATTTTTGCGGGGCGGCCCATTTTTGCCGTGTTTATCCCTGAAGAAGAGGCAATCCGCCACGGCGTTGTATACCTGCGGATCTTAGGATTATCACAGTGGTGGATGTGCATTGAAATTGTGACCGCAGGCGCGTTCTTGGGCCACGGACGGAGTTTTCCGCCTGCGGTGGTGAGCATCGGTTTCAACTTGCTGCGCATCCCAGGGGCAATTTTGCTTTCTTCCACCTCTTTAGGCCTGGAGGGCGTATGGTGGGCAATCAGCATGTCCAGCGTGCTTAAGGGGCTAGTCTTGACCCTGTGGCACCTCCACTACCTGCGATCGTACAGGTTCGCTGGCAGTTTGGCGAGGAAGGGTGAGGGTTCCCCCGTGTAGAACACGGCCAGTTCATGGAGAGCTCGGCTGCAGGCCACGTACAGCTGGTAGCGGTGGTGGGCCTCACCGTAAGAGAGAGCGCCGGCGTCCCACACCACTACCGCATCAAACTCCAGCCCTTTCGCGAGATAGTAAGGGATCACTACAAGACCGCCGCGATAGGGGCTGTATTCGTCTGTAATGAGGCTTGGGCTGAACGGCTGGAGCTCCCCGTGCGCCTCCTCGGCTTGCCGGGCGCTGCGGCAGATCACCGCGATAGAGGCGCAAGCTCTGCCACTAACCTCCTGCAGGTACTGGCTTACAGCCTCCTTTAGGCGCGCTGGCTTCACGCCAATTACCACTGGTTTGGCACCCCGGCGGACCATGGGGACGAAACCTTTTCGCTCGGCGTCCGGCAGCAGTGCCAGGCAGAAATTGGCGATTTCCTGCGTGGATCGATAGGCTTTCGTGAGGTGGATTTCACCCACGGCCTCCTCGGGAAACACTTGGGGAGCCAAGGCCAGACCGTTGTTCTCCCGAAAACCTGGATTTAGTACTTGATTTTCATCGCCCAGGATGGTAAAGCGGGCTTTAGGGAACAACTCGTAGATGATTCTCAGCTGCAGAGCAGAATAATCCTGCCCCTCGTCGATGACCACTTGGCGGATTCGTTTCTGCGCGGGGAATCCTTCCAGTTTCCCCTTCAGGAACAGAATGGGAGCAGCGTCTTCGAAAGGGATAGTCCCTGCCTTGAGAGCCGCGGCGGTGTGAACTTGTTCTTGTGGTGAGAGCATATTCAGATACACTTCCAGCGGATCGATCCTCAGCCATCTGTCCATTTGGCTGAGGGTATTTTTGTAGGCCTGACGCACGGGCGCGATGGCTTTTCGGGCCCATTCCCAGTGCCCTTCGCCGTGAAACAGGGCTTCCTCCCGTATGGCAGTGTAGCGCCGTTGGATCTCAGCTTTCCTCACAGGGCGCATGAGGGTTACAAGCCTGCGCCTCACTTTGGCCAATCGCCCAGCCAGAGGAAGGTAACTATACTCCTGGACGATCTGCTGTTTGAGCTGGTGTTCGGACATAATCAGCTTATCTACTAGAAAGACATCCCGGGGCTTAATCGCCACCTCAGGACACTGCTTTACTGCCTGCTCCAAGCGCTGGAGGAACTCCCTCGAGCTCTTTTGCACCAAGCGGGCAGCCAGGTCGGCTGCTTCCTGGGCCGAAGCAGTTGCCAGCTGCTCTTGAAAGTCCATGAGGCTTTCACACTGATATGCTCCGCCCAACGTGGCCTCCGCGAAGGCCTGGAAAGTGGTTTGGAGCACGTTTTCTTCCCCCAGTTCCGGGAGCACATTGGCGATGTACTCGCTGAACACATTGCTGGGCGAGAAGATGATCACATCGTTGGCTGTGGTCTCCTGGCGGTGTCTGTAAAGTAGGTAGGCGATGCGGTGCATGGCCACAGAGGTCTTGCCGCTGCCAGCGGGGCCGGTAACGACCAAGATCGGCTTTTCCTCGTAGCGAATAGCCTGGTTTTGCTCGCGCTGAATGGTCGTTACGATACTGCGCAGCGACTCATCGGCATGGGCGCTCAAGGCACGCTGCAGCAGCTCGTCAGCGACTGTTATATCGGTGTCGATCATGTAAGCCAGCTTGCCGTTCTCAATCTTATACTGGCGCTTCTTCGTGACTGTACCCCGGATCTCGCCGCCCGGGGCCTCATACCTGGCATATCCAAGACCGTAATCGTAGTACAGCGAACTGATGGGGGCACGCCAGTCGTAGACCAGGGGGTGCCCCGTATGGCTGTCCACAAAAGAACCCAAGCCTATGTAGAACATCTCCGGGGCTGGGCTGCCCTCGGCTTGGAAGTCAAAACGGCCGAAGTAGGGACTGTCCTTCATCGTAAGGAGTTTGCGCAGCCGGTAATATTTGCGCGCCGCAATCCCCCGTTCCTCGCCTAACTGAATGAGATGCTGAGCCAGCTCATCATAGATATCCCGGCTGGCCGAACTAATCTGCAGGTCTTCCCAGATCAGGCGGCGCACCTCGTGAGCGCGGCGGCGGTAGAGGGCGCTGCTTACGCCCGCCTCGTGGAGCTGAGCCCATATCTCAGCGGTTACCTTCTTGAGCCACTGTTCCTCAAATTGGCGTTCCTGTTTCAACACGGCAGTACCTCCGCGCCCCTAGTCTGTTTCGTTCTAAGAATATTATAACACGTCCTGAAATGCTGCTGCGGCACGGGACGTGTGTTTGTGGGGTTATCCCAATGCAGTATATGTGCCTCCAGTCCAGGTGACATAGGACAGGCGTCGTTTGGCAATCCTATTCCCACAAACTTCAAGGGGGAATTGGTGTTGCGTAAACTGCGCATGGGGATTATCGGGACAGGATTGGCGTTTGAACAACTGCATTATCCGGCGTATCAGCGCCTCGCTGACAAGTATGAGATCGCGGCAATCTGCGATATTGATGCTGCTAAACTGGAGAAGTGGAAAGACGTGCTGGGCCTGTCCGGCAAAGACCGTTATACCGACTTTCATGAGATGCTCCAGCGCGAGGATATCGATGCTTTTGACATTATGCTGCCCATCGAACTCAACTTCACTGTGACAGAAGAAGTGGCCAAGGCCGGCAAACCGATTATCTGCGAGAAGCCCCTCGCGCCCAATCGGCAAGAAGCACTGAAGGCGAGGAAGCTGCCGCGCCTACAGGGCGTACCCATCATGATCGCTGAAAACTACCGCTACAGCGAAGAGCACAACATCATGCGGGACTTAGTGCGCACTCGGGAAGTGGGCGACGTGTACTACTTCATACAAAACCGAGTGGTGGACTTCCCGGCGGATATGCGCGGCGGGGGCTTTGCCGCGACGGAATGGAGGCAGCATCCCGAGTACCCCGGTGGTGTGTTCTTAGATACAGGCGTCCACGATATCGCCGCCCTGCGCCACATCTTTGGGCCGATTGATGCTGTGCACGCTTTTGGGGTGGAGGAAGAAGAGTGGGACTTCGCGCCGTTCTCAGTGATTCAGGCAAATCTGAAGTTCAAGAGCGGCGTGCTCGGGCATCTGTCTTTCTTCTGCACCGGCAGGGAAATGCAGCGCCCTTTGATCGGTCTGCGCATCTTCGGTTCTGAAGGGATGATATATCATGAGGAAAGCGGATGTGGGACGGTCAATGTGGCGTATAACGACGGCGGCAGCAAGCAGATCCCCTACGAGCCCAATTTGGGGTTCTACAATGAACTGCTGAACTTCTACAAAGCGGCCGCGGGGGAGGAGCCTCTATCCGTAACACCCGAGCTGGAATACGGCGATGTACTTACGGTTTTCGACATTCTTGATGCGGCTCGGCACAACCGGGTTGTGCAAGTAGATCACGAGGTGGAATACGAGCCAGCATATTAGTTGATATTGATAAAAATCAAAAGAAAAATAAAACACCAGAAGGAAGTTCGCAATATATGTCTAAAGATCAAACTAAACATAAGACGTTAGTCGTCGTACGATCAACAACCGCACAACCACAAGACAAACGATCGGATATGATACCCAGTCTGAGGCAGCACCGGGCTTGGGTATTGAGAAATCAAACAGAGGGAGGAGTATGAATGAAGAGAAGAACACTGGGGTTAGCATGTCTGTTGTTGGCAATGCTGGTGGGGATGACAGCTTGGGTATCGGCACAAGAGCCCGTGACCTTGATTTGGTCGTTCTGGGGCGATCCCAATGAGCTGCCGCCGAACTATCAG